>Ga0181349_1000401_pt1 | contig 18366 bp, 19 predicted proteins | sample Su13VDMM110SD_FD_130106 | JGI IMG/M metagenome (GOLD analysis project Ga0181349, IMG submission 130106) | Freshwater viral communities from Lake Michigan, USA - Su13.VD.MM110.S.D | ecosystem: Environmental > Aquatic > Freshwater > Lake | place: USA: Michigan | collected 2013-07-16 | reverse complement strand
TTGCCGCTGGTAGTTGGCCCACAGCGCCCGCTCCCCTTCGGTAAGCGACGTTTCACCCAGCGTCGCGATCTTGGCGAGGATTGGTGCGATCACATCGCCGGTTGAGTTCGGAGCGGTCAGGGCTTCGCGCTTGTAGTCCAGCTCCTGCGAGAACTGGTTGTCTTCCGCTTGCGCCCGGCTCTCACGGTACTGGCGTTCCCATTGGCTTTCGTCCTGGCGGAAGCCAAGATCGCTATTGCGGAAGCGTTCGGCCTCTTGAGCCGCGCGGATTTGTTCGGCCAGCGTCCGTTCGCCCCGGTTGTTGTCCAGAACGCTATCAGCGCCGACCGCGCCGCCTACTGCCGAGGCAAGGCCACCCATGCCGGGGAGCCGCCAATCCTGCCCTTGGCTATCAAGATAGGCTTGCCCGCTTTCGTAGGCTCCAGCCTTGTCAGCGTCTGGCGCGCCCATGATGGCGGCAGCGACACCGCCCACCACTCCGCGACCTTCAGCACGGTGGCGAGCGCCGCGCACGTCGCGGCCATCGTTCACGCCCTCAAGGTTCACCAAGCCTGCCATGTCCGGAGCCTGACCGAGTTCGGCCATCCTCATTCCGTAGCGGTTCGGGTCAAACCCTTGCGGACCCGAGGCATAAGAGAAGGCGTCCCGGTGCGCGTCAGCCGCAGCCCTTTCACGGTCGCGGCCCTCACGTTCGGCGCGACGGTCGCCAGCAGCGCCGCCGAACAGAAAATCATCAGCAGCGTTCCCGACCCGAGCCATCAAGCCACGCGCAGGCGGCACCGCAGCCGGGCCACGTCCAAGGCCGGGGGCAGGCGCGCGGGCCAGCAGCCCACGCGGGCCTTCCGCCTTTGCGCCCGTGGAAAGAAGGCCCCCAGATGACGGCTTCGCGGTCATCCCGCTCGGAGGCAAGGACAACGGCAAAGCTGACGCGCCGTTGCCGATGTTCGGGCGGGCTTGGACAGATCGCAGCGCTTGTTCGATCAGCGAGGGGGCGGGTGCCACGGTTCCGGCAGGGATAGAACCCGACAGCAGGCTGTCACCCATGCCAGGCTTGCCAGAGCCAAGCAGGCCGCCAGCGCGCTCCTCTTTTGCGATCTCGCGCAGAACATCTTCAATGCTGCGGTTCGGAGTTGTGCGAGCCATTGTCCGCCTCACTTCCCGTAAGGGGTGAACGAAAAGCCGACATTGGTAGTGCGGCCCGATGACCTGCCCGAGGACGTGCCCGAGCGGTTGTCCGTCGTCTCGTTGCCGTACATCGACATAAGCCGGGCGATCAGGTCTTGAACGCCCAAGTCGTACTCGTTGCGCCCGGCGTTCTCTTGCGACGCAGCGTCCAAGGCTTGCGCGTAGCCAGCCGAGTTAAGGCCCGCGAGGGTCGAGGCGGCGGTGCGGTCAAACTGGCCGTCCAACTCCGCTTCATAGATGCCTCGACGGTCATCACCGAACGCACCGGCCTTCGCAAAGTCGGCCTTGCGGCCATTCCTGGCCTCGTCGCGGTCGTAGCTCAGTTGCGCCATCGTCGCGTCGCGCACGTCGGCGGAGTAGGGATCTTGAAAGTCACGAACCCGGCTCATATCCAGCGGGTTGTAGGTTTTTGCCTTCAGGCTATCGATGCCGCCTGAAAGCATCCCGGATGCGCGGTCCGAAAGCTGCGTGGTGTTCGTCTCGTTGAACTTTGCGGACTCTTTGTTTTTCGAGGTTCCCTTGCCCCCGGTCATCGTGAACGACATCTTTCAAAAAGCCTTTTCAACAGTGGCGAGCGCAGGCGGGGCATAGCCAAACCGACGGAGCCAGCGGACCCAGCCCTTGCGGCCAGATGCGCCGCCATGCGAAGCGCCGGCCATCCGGGCGAAGTCCTCAATCTTGGGGGTCAGTTCCTCAATCGCGCGAAGCGAGCCGCCAGCCGCGATGACGTGAAGGGCGCGCATCCGGGGCGAAAGAATCCACTCAGTCACCATTGCGCCGTCAGGGGTGTGGAACAGGTGAAACCATCCAGCCTTCACGCCTTCGCGGACTTCATCCAGCGTCAGGCCCGCGCCCTTGAGGGCGTCCCGAATCCAAGGCTCGCACCGGCTCAGCTCCGGCATAAGCCAAGGTTCAGCCGTGGTCAGATTTTGCGGGGCCACATAGCCTTGAGCCGCAAGGATCGAGCCGAAGGCGGAAATGGCGTGGCCGGGGCTTGAGGCTGGCCATGTGGCGGAGGTGACGGGGGTTTCCATGCCGCCGACATTGACGGAGCAGGGCTAGCAGAAAAGGACCGCTATCGGGAAAAACAGGGGCCGATTAGGAGTGCGTCGGAAAACTCCCCGCCCCGCTGTTCTAGCCCCGCATCGTCAGCGCCGATCAGGCCGGGCGGCTGTCGTCACAATCCTGCATCCCGTAGTGTCCGGCGACACAGCCTCAGCAGCGCCAACACCTGACCCTTGGTGGCCAGAGCCTCCGTCGTGCGCAGGCCGTGGCTATAGTTGCCGTTCAACGGTCCGCGCGGCGCTCCTGGGCTCTTTCCGCCGTGCATCCGACAGCGGCGCTTCCCTTTGATCGCGGGCGATTGGCAGGGCGTCCCCGCCCGTGTCTTCGCTCCGCATCGGCAGGCCCGGCGCAGGCGCATAACTAACGGCTCCGAAGGCGGGTGCGTGGGGTTGCGGGAAATCTGACAAGCCTCCCCCCTGTCCGCCCCCGGTGTTGACGACGGTTTGGGTTCTCGCATCGACATAGACGTACCGAACCTCGACTTGTTGCTTTCCGCCCGTGCGGAGTTTGTGGAACGCCTCAGCCAAAGCCGCCGTGGTGCGGGCGGTTTGATTGAGCATCCGGTTATGATCGGCTAGCGCGTTCCGGTCGTCAGCGCGGGCCGTATGACGAGCCTGCGTCATTGCCGAACCGTGCAAGCCAGCCAGTTGCAGCAGCAGCATCGTTTCAAGGGAGCTACGCGGCTGCATATCCGCAACAAAGGCTAGCGCTGCCTCTGCCCCTCTCACCGATGCGACGGCGGTTGCTTCATCCGTTGGCTTCGGGCCGAACCCGGCATTGAGCGCGGACATCAGCAGGAAGTCCGCCGCGCGAGGGTCGTTCGCCCCCAGGGCCTCGGTCAGTTGCGCCGTAAATCCGTTCGCGTCGTTGTGCGGTGCGCCGACCATGAGGCTCCCGCTCCACCCTGCCTTAAGGTGCGGGAACGCTGACTGCGCCTCGGCCCGGCGTTCGCGCTCATTGATTATGCGACTAGCTGCCGCCTTCCCGGCTTCCTTCTCGCGGTCGTCCGGGTCGGGCTTGCCCTCCTGTTTGGCGAGGTCTTTTCGCGGTGCCTTGGCTCTAGCCATGCTGGCCTCCAATGATGACACCCAGCCTGACAGGCCGTGGCCAGCGGAAAAGGTCCGCTAGTGATTGATTGCGGGTCCGATCAGGCTGCACGGCGTTCGGCCTCATCCAGCGCATCCACCCCAGCTAGCGTTATCTCCAGCCCCGAGGCCCACAGTCCGTTGTGGAGCGTAGCCACATGACAGGCGACGGCATCTTGCAAGGCCAGCGCTGACTTGTACTCCGCCAGCTTCATCCGCTGCCAATGCTCCATCGGACCGGTCGGAACTGTGCCTGTCTCAACAAGGTCGTTCATCCCGCGTATGGCGGTGGCGATGTAGAGCGCGCGGGACATTCCACACGCCGCAGCAGCAGCGTCCGTTCGCTGAAGTTCGCTGTAGGTGATCGACCCCTTGACGATCTCTCCCCGCTTCTCGCCGTTGACCATGCGAGGGCCGCGCGGCTGGTGACGAAGGTTCGTCATGCTGCGGCCCTCCATTCCGTCAGGACGTGAAAGGGAACCCAGCAGCCTTTATCCTCCGGCTTCGGTCCCATAGACCCCACGTCCCACGCGCCGCGCTCCCGGTAGCCCGAGAGAGCCGAGCGCCACACGTCGTCATCCCATGCCGAAACCACGGCCAGCGGCTTGGCGTCGCCTCCCGCCTGGCCGATCCGCTTCGCCGCCGCCGTCAGGTAGCTTTGCGGGTCCTGCGTCCCCTTGAGGTCAGCCGCCGTGATCGAGGGGAGCAGGCGGTGCGGATCAAGCTTGTTGTCCCGCAGCAGTTTTCCGAACAGGGACCGGCCCGCCTTCTCGGTCATCCGACCGCTTGCCGTGAGCAGAGCGACCGCTTCTCGCCATGCCCTACCGTCCGGCGTCTCGTTCGCCCCTACGGGAATATTCCCTCTCCCTCTCCCTTCGCAGCCTAAATCGGTGCTTGGGGCAGTGCTTGGGGCAGCGGTTTGGCTGCTTGGGGCAGGGTTATTCTCTGCTTGGGGCAGATACCCCAACTCGCGGGCCGCAGCAGGAGCGACGACGGCGAGGCAGGAAAGGGCCTCTTGCCGGTCCCGAGCGAAGGACGCCGGGTCATATTTGAACGTGTCGTATCGGGCCGCCGAACCCTTGGCGCTTTTCTCTCTATGGGCGATGCGCTCAATCCATGCGCCTAGAGCCTTCTCCGCCACCACGGGATGATAGAGCCGCCCGTCATCGCAGAGGGTCCAACCCTTCAAGGCCATTTCCGAGACGGCCCGCCAGTCCGCGAGGACCAGCCCCGTCGCCTTGGCCAACAGGCGCTCATCGTTGGCCATCGACGCGGCCGGAACCTGTGTCCAAGAGCGACACCACAGGGCCAGCGCCGCCTTGAACTCGTCGCCAGTCGTCAGGGCGAACAGGTCCGAGTCGAGAAGACGCGCGCACTCAAGGGGCATAAATGGCAGACCGCGCAGATCACAAGCGGCTGGCGTGAGGGGAGCGGCCATCAGTTGCGCCCCCCTGGAATGAGGTTGCCGACCGCCGACGTTTCCGGCGAACACCACGCATCGACGCAGCCGGTGGGGCCGTGGCTGTTCTTTTCCAGCAGCAGGGACAGGCGGCCTTGCGCCTTGGAAAGCTTGGCCTCGCGCTCCGCACGTTCAGCCGGCCCCTCGGACGAAGGATCTAGCGGCGGGCGGAGATAGTAGGCCGGGCGGTAGAGCATCACGACAGCGCGGGCGTCTTCCTCAATCTCCCCGGCCTGTCGCAAATCGGACAGGGTAGGGCGCTTGTCGTCCCGTCCCTCAACGCCCCGGTTCAACTGGCAAAGCGCGACGACAGGCACCTTCAGACGCTTGGCCATTTCAGCCAGGGCACGGGACACATCGGCCACTTCGGCGTGTTTGGCTCCCTTCCGGTCCTTGTCCGGTCGGACGATGCCGAGGTGATCGACAATCACCGGCCCCGGCTTGATGCCTTGCCGCTTCCACTTCCGATGCGCCCGGCGAACCGCCGCCTCGATACGAGCCACGGTCAGACCGGCGCGCACGTCCACCAGCAACGGCAGGCGCGAAATCACAGCTTGAGCCGCGTTCAGCTTCTCCCATTGAACCGGCGTCAACGTCCCCTTGGCGGCGGACAGATACCACGGGTTCCCGTCCGGCCCCGGCTTGCCGCTAAATGTGGGGTCCGCCCGGTCATGGGCGGTGGCGCAGGCCATGCGCAGGCCGATAGGGTCCGCCGACATTTCCAGCGATATGAGCGAGGTTCCGAGGCCACGCGCTGCGTTGGCCAAGGCGATGCGGACAGCCACACCCGTCTTCATCATCCCCGGACGCCCGGCGACCACCACGGACTCACCCGCGTTCAAGCCCCCGGTTTCGTTGTCTAGATCGTCAATCCCCCATGTGTAGCGGATTGCCCCGTCGCGGGCCTTGGCGTTGGCGACGGCATTGGCCACCAGCGCCCCAGCGTCTAGCCATTCGTCGGTTGCCCCGAGGCTGGCGATCTCAGCAAGCTGCGTTTCAAGGTCAGCGATCAGGGATTGCCCGTCCCGGTCCGGGTCGCCCGCATCGCAGGCCGCCGCCGTGGCAGCACCCACCAGCGCCCGCCGTGTAGCGAGGTCGGCAATCACTCCGGCGTGGGCCTGGGCGGCATGGGGCGCGGCCTTATCCACCAGATCGGCCAGATACCGGAGGCCCCCAAACTCGATAAGGGCCGGATCGGTTTTCAGCTTCTCAATGACGGTTGTGGGGTCCGCCCTCACGCCAGCCCGGACCATGCCAACAGCAACAGCGTAAAGCCGCTGGTGGAACGGTTCGGAGAATGACTCCGGCTCCAGCAGGCCCGCAAAGTCGTCTAGCCTGTCGTTCAGGTAGAGCAGCGAGCCGAGGACGTTCTGTTCAGCCGGGAGGTTGCGGAGCGTGGGCCGGTCGGGCGCCGGGATGGCTTCCGGTGCAAAGGCGTTCACTGTTCCACCTCCGCAGCGTCGGCAGCGTCAGCCGAGTTAAGCCAATCCTCCCGCTCCTTCGCCGTGGTCAGCCGGACTTGGTGGGTCTTGCCACCCATGCCCGTCTCAACCCGTCCGCCCGTGTCGATGACAAGGCCGAGGTTCCGAAGCTCAGAGATGCGGGGCCGGACGACGTACCAATGACGGCCCGTCCGTTCCGCGATTTGCTCCGCCGTAGAGGGACCGTTGGCCAGCAGATCGGCCATGACCTCAGCCTGTCGCGCGCCCAGCTTGCGGGCGAAGCCGTAGGCCGCTTCCCGCCCCGTCTCGATTGTGCCCTTAAAGCCGGGCGTGGTGTCAGGGTAGGTCAATGGGCCATCCCCCCGAGCGAAGGCAGGGAGTCAGCGCGCCCGAACCAGTCAGCGGCCATTCCGGCGTAATGACCGGCGAGGCGGTCCAGCGTGAGGCCGGTTGACCCCGGATGCTCCCGAGCCGCAGCACGGCACCGCAGGGCAGCGGCGTTCAGTTCATGGGCCGTGTGCAAGGCATCGTCACGGGTGCGCGGGTTGAACAGCGGAGCCGGGGCCTTGAGTTTCGAGGGGGCTTCGGCTATTTTCGTTCCTGTCCCGCCAGACACATGAACGACCGAGAGGCCCGCCCGCGAAACCCGCGAGGCGGGCTTTTCAATATGGGTCATGTGCTATGCGGCCTCCGAACGAGAGGCGAACCACGCATCGACCACGGGAGCCGGGAAGGCCACGCGGTTAACGGTAAGGCGGGTCGGAGGGGGCAACTCGCCCCTGTCAACCATGTTGTAGATTGTTCCGCGCGACAGTGACGACCGCTTGCTGAAAGCTTGCAGCGATACAAAGTCGGCGGCAGTTGAAACGGCTTCGGCCATCTTGCACCCCCTGCCCCTCTTGGCGTTATTGCCGGGGCTGACAGTGACTAGATGGAACGTTCAGGGACGGAACAAAAACGGAACGGGACGCTAGAAACGGAACTGGCGTCCCGGTCCTTATTTGCCCTTGAAATACTCCGCGACACAGGCCCCGACGACGCGGCCCGGCACGTCTGACCCCGGCAACTGGACCTCCGGCATTGCGGCCCGGAAATCCGCAACAATCCTCGCTGCCGTCCCGTACTTCTGTGTTGGCCGGTGCCGCTCAAACCATGCGCGGGCAAACTCTTTGATTGGCGCGCGCCAAGCCTCCGCCCTTTCGACGCGAACCGCCCGGCCCCTGTCGCCGCCGTCCTGCTGCGTTCGCGCAATCTTCGCTTGGGTCATGATTTCCGTTAGGCTTTGCTCAACCCCCTCAATCCCGGCGTGAGCCGACAGGAAACCCAGCGACACTGAGGCCAGCGCCATTCGCCGCAACGTCTCGCGCTCCGCATCGGTAGCCGCGCCGTCTATGGTGTTGGTCTGCCATTTCAGGGTGAGGAGAGTTTCATACGCCTGGCCGGTTTGTTCGTCCTGACCGCCGAGGCTCATAAACTCCGTTGCGTCCGCCACCATCGCTTCAATGTCGGCGCGGGCGTCGTAGTCGGCTTCCTGAAACCAGATCGCATCCGACCTTCGCCACTGACAGCCCGCCCGGCGCATGATCGCTTTCGACGAATGAAGCAACTGGTACTGCATCAGGGCAAAGGCAAAGTTATATCGCCCCTGTTCAAGACTGCTTCCGATGTCGCCCCGCGTCGGGGTCAGGAACTGCCCGTCGTCCGTCTCAAACACGTCAATGAACGTTTCCGGGTCCGCGTTCCGAAACTCCGGGGGCATCCGCTCGCGCCTGTCGCTCATCACACAGCCTCTCGGATTGGTTGGACATTCGAGGGGCGTTTGCGCTCCCCGACGATTTCAAGCAGCAGGGTTTCCCACGCCTCTAGCGCCCGGCGCTTTTCGGCTAGGTACTCGTTCGCGTCATAGTGAGTGCTGGACACAGCAGCCCCGCCGCCCGTGTCCGTCCCGTGACCCAGCACCTTTGACCGGATGAAAGGCGACACCCCTAGCCGTTCGCTTGTAAGGGCTGTGGAGCCGGTGCGCCGCAGATCATGGACCGTCACGTCCGGCAGCTTGAGCGCAGCCGTGAGGCGGTCGCAGGCGTGGGTTAGGGCGCTTGCAGTGATCGCCTTCTCTCCGCCGCCCCGAGGGGAGGGAAAGACAAAGGCCGGCGGATTGGCTGCGTCGCCTTGCGCCAGCCTGATCGCCTCCCGAATGAGAGCCACGGCACGGGGCGGGAGGGGGACACGGTGCGGCTTGTCCGCCTTCATCCGTTCCGCCGTGATAAGCCACGTCGCGGCGTCTAGATCGAGTTCAGCCAGGGCCATACCCGCGACCTCACCCCGACGCTGCAAAAGCAGGGCGCAGAGCTGCAAGGCTATCGCCACAGGCCGACCCAGCCTCACCGCCTTGCCGTCATCGCCCTTGAGCGCGGACGGGTTCAAGATGCCGCCCCACAGCTTCGCCAGTTCGGCGTCGGTGTAGGTCCGGGCGCGGGGCTTCTGATCGTGGAACGAGTCAAAGCCTACGGCGGGGTTCGCCGTCACCAAATCCTCAGCCATGGCGAAGTTGAACGCCTGCCGGATGATTGCGTGTGTCCGGTTCGTCTGTGCGCCTATGCCCTTTTCAATCATCTTGCGAAGAAGGGCCTTCACGGTCGGGCGCTTCACGTCCTCTAGGGGCAGTTTGCCGAGGCCGGGCCGGATATGCCGAACCGCTATCGCCTTCTCATAGGCGAGGGTTTGCGGGCGCTTCCGTTTCTTTTTCGGCTTCCACTCGCCCGAGGCGCAGGCGCTTTCGTAAGCGTCCAGCAGATCGGCCACCGTGCGGACGACTCGCGCGGCTTCCTCCGCCTTGGCTTGGCGCTTCGCCGCCGCAGGGTCCGCGCCCCGCTCAATCTCCGCCTTGAGCCGCCCGGCCTCCTGTCTCGCAGCCTTGAGGCTCATAGACTTGGCGTCACCCAGCTTGAAGCGCCGGGCAATGCCTTTGGAGTTTCGGTAGCGCAGCACCCACGACTTTACGCCCGCGTCAGTCACGCGGAGCCAGAGCCACGGCGCGCCCGTGTCGCTCAGTTCAAGTCGCTTGCCCGGTTCGGCCTTTGCAGCCGTCACCTTGCTATCGGTCAGAAAGACCTTCGCCATTGTGTGCAGTCCCGTCGCCAGACGTGGCGGTCTGTGTCCCCGAGATTTGCGGGGGACACAAAATGCCTACACAGCATTTGCGCCTTTGACGCCGCTGACGCAAGAAGCCCCGTCATCATTGACGTTGAGCAATCGCGCTTGACGGGGTTAACACCAATGACAGCGGTGGATAACTGCTTTCCTAAAGCAGAGGTCGGGGGTTCGAGTCCCTCCGGGGTCGCCATATTTTACAACACGTTAGGCGTTGTCCGCGCCCGCCTTGTTTCGCCGGGGACACACAGGGGACACAAAACGCCTCTCGGCGTGGCCTATTTGGCCGGCGTCGCGGCGTAGGGACGGGCCGGATCAAACGCCGGTCCATTGGCCTCAATCATCCGATCAAGGGCAGACGGGGGAGCCGTGACGATGTTTGCCCCGTTCGGGTCTGCGGTGACCGGAGCGCACCAATCCCAGCGACGCCCGGTCCAAGGCGCAGCGAAGCCACGCTCTATCAAAGCCTCCCCGGCGTCCGTCGTCCCGTCGAACGTGACGCGGGCCAGCGTCCGCCCGTAGCGGTCCTGTCCCTCACGGGTAATGCGGAAGCGGCCAAGGTCCGGCGACTCTTCCCGCAGGCGGTCCAGCTCCGACGCAGCCGCACGGGCTAGACGGGCCTCAGCCCAGCAGCGCGACCGGGGCGGCTTCTCCGGCGCGTCAATGTTGGAGATACGGACAGTCTCGCCCTGCCATTCGAACGTGTCACCGTCGATGATGCGGAACCCGCCCGGCAAATCGAGGCCCGGCGCATCTGCATCGGCCAGGGCCACGGACGGTGCGTCAGCGATAGGCGCTCCCGCATCCAATGGGCGACAGCCAACGACGACGATGGCGGCAAGGGGCAGCAGGAGGGCAGGGCGCATCCGGACACGCTATCACAGAACGGGACTCGGCCAACAACGGCGCTAGCAGCGAGCGCGGCCCGTGACCGGTCAGGGCACCGAGCGGGCTAAGAGGCTTTCGGGGAGGGCGGAGCCGCTAAGGGCGGGGCGGCGCGCCGGTCAATCCAGCAGCAGCCGCGCGCCCGTGCCGTTCCCGTTGGTGATCTCAACCCGGTTCGTCGTGAAGGCGTCGGTGATCTTCTCCCCAGTGGAGGCGCGATAATCGCCCCCCGCCTCGATTGCCTGAACGGTCGGCAGGGAGACGCCAGCCTCCCGCGCCAGATCGCGCATCGACCAGCCGAGCAACGCCCGAGCGGCCCGACACGCGGGGCCTGTTAGCTTCGCCATATTTGAACACCTGTATAAGTTAGGTTGACTTAGTGTCGGTCTATCTTATACGCTTGTGCAAGTTAGGCAATCCCGCCTAACGGCATCAGGCCGAGCGGTCCCGTCGAAAGTCCCGCCCGGCCTCTCCCGAAGGAGGCTCACTCACATGAGCAACGTACTAGATAGGGCGCTGCCTAGCGCTCTCCAAGCCGAAGCCGCTTCCGAGGCACTGGACGAGGTCCTGCACCACCTGACCGACAATATGAAACCCAAGGCCAAACAGCGCGCCCGTGCCAAGCTGGAAGCCTTCGCCGACAGTCTGGAGACTTGGGAGGGTTGCCGCCTTCCCGCAAACGTGACGCCCCTTCGCGGCCCGCGTGGCGTGGAACAGGCCCGCGCCAGTGAAGCGCAGCGGCTTGAGCGCGCAATGAAGGCCGAGGCAATCCGCGTCCTGATCGGGAGGGCCTTCTAATGCACAAGGGCAACAACAAGCGGGGGCTTATGCCCTCGCAGCCCGCCGCCGCGATTGCCGCCCTGGACTTCGCGCACCAGTGGGAAGCCTTCCGCCGCGCCTTGCAGATCATCGACAGCGCCGCAGACTTTGCGACCCGAGACGCCGCCAACGAAGAAGCCGCCCGCATCGCGGACAGCCTGCTTTCCATTCCGGTCCGCCAGCCGCAAGCCATCAGCGCCAAGGTTGCCGCCTACGCATGGTGGCACCTCGCCGGGTCCCCTGACCTTTCAGACCCCGCAACGCAGTGGCGCATAGCCGATAGCGACAACGACGCGGCCAAGGGGTTGCTCGCGGTCTATCTGGACTTAGCGCGCTTGTCGGAGGCCGGGGCATGATCGCCGCGACAGGCTCCCCCGCCTTCGACGCTCGCGGGTTCCTGCGAGAGTTTGAGGCCATCGGCGGTCAGGTCATCACCAACGGCCAATCCTTCGCCGTGATCTATCCAGCCGAGACAGACGTTATCCCAACAGCCCTGATTGAGTGGGGCGCCGTGGTCGAGGCCGCGCAAGAGCGGGCGACATACGGGCCTCGACCCTGAAACCCGCTGAAACCTGAAACCTTGAGGACCGCTCCCTAGCCGGGGCGGTCCTTTTGTTTTTGCCGATAGGTCATCAAGAACAACGAGAGCCCGGCGCTAGCTTTCGGCCAATCCTGTATCGACACACGCCGGGCGCAGCAGCGTAGCCACGGCCAGCGCGTCGGCTTCCGGGTCGTCCAGCGTAAGGACTTCCGCCAGATCGGCCAGGGCGGGCGCAGCGTGGCGGGGATGGTGCGGCGGGCGAGCAAGCCCGGCACGGCCCTGCCGGTCACGGCGAAGGGCAAAGAATCCGGCAAATCCGGCAGTCATCAGGCGTGGCCTTCATGGGGGGTCGCAGCCCAATCACTGAAAATCAGATGGCCGAAGCGCTCATCGGCCAGGCCGTCCGCCTCAACCGAAAGGCCGAACATCACCGGGCGACCCAATAGCGCCGCCTTGTCCGCCGCCGCGAGATAGACTCCGAGGCCGGCAGCGGTGGCAAAAACCCGCGAGCCGTTCGGCGTCGGTTCGTGCGTCAGGGTTCCGAGCAGCGCGCCTTGTTCTCCAATGACCATTTCAGCGGCAAAGGTTTCAGGAACGGGGGCGGCCCACACCCATCCGAAAGTCGAGGGGCCGGTTTCGCTCAGGAAGTAGGGCGGGAACATCGCCGCTAGGTCATGGTCGATCATTGCGAGAGCAAGCCTCCGGTTCGTGGTTGCGTCCCCAGCAGGCCGCGAGAGGGCGTCGGGGTCGCGGGACGGGCCGGGTCAAACGCCGGAGGCGGAGAGCCGTAGGCCCCACCCCGGATGCGTTGAGCCTCAAGATAGCGGGCGGACGTGTCGCCGTTCTGGAACCGGCGTTGCCGTATCATCGGGACAAGCGATGCTGCATCGCGTCGGGCTGACAGCACCGGGCGGAGCTGCGCCCATGCCGCCCGCATCGGGCCGATTTGTTCCGGGGCCAGATCGGACGGGGCTTTTTCCAGATAGAGCCGGGCGCGGAGTTGCGCGAAGGCTTCCGGGTTCGCCCTGGCGATGCGTTCGGCAATCGGGAGCGGGTCAATCCGCTCCTTTTGTTCCCATCCACGGACGCCCGTTTCAATCAGGGCGTTTCGCATATCGGCTAGCGCCAGATCCCCCACAGCATTGTCGATCGCGCGGCGGTCTTGGGGGGTCAGCGGGATGACAACACCCTGACTGTCCCGCAACTCACCTTCCCGCACGGCGGTTCTAAAGTCGCCGTAGGTAGCCACCACCTTTTGCACCCTCACCAGCGGATGCACGATAGACCCGCCTTCCGGGCCAAACGCCTTGACCATGACATAAGCCCGCGCCTCCGGTGACAGGCGGTTCAGATAGGACGCTGCTTGTTCGTCCTGCCCGTCCCGCATCAGCGCCCGGAACGAACCCTCAGCTTGCGTCAGGTCGCCGCCATCCTTGGAGACTTGATCCCAGAACTCGCCCTGCGAGATCGAGCCGCGCGAGATTGCCCGGGTGAAGCGCCGCGCAAGGAACATATCCTCCGGCCCGGCAGCGGTTCGCGGACGCCCGGTCACGGCCTCACCTGTCAGGTTAGAGCCTTGCAGGACATACCGCCCCAGCGAGCCGCCAAAGCCGGTGATCGTGTAATCAACGACGGCAGGCGAGACGTTAAAGGTTCGCCCGATCAGCTTCCCGAGGTCTGAGGTGTAGCTATTGAACTGCAACTCCGGGTCCACCGTCCCCCTCAGGTGGTCGGGCACAATAGGCCGTCCGAGATAGTCCCGGTTCGATGCGATATGGAACGGCACCGACAGCGCCGGAATCTCCGAGGGCGGGGCGATGGTGTGGCGGAAGTCGGACAGCAGGCGTTCGCCAGCAGTGGGGTCTTTCAGGACCGTCCCTTCAACCCCGCGCTCCAGGATGTTGGAGACGGTCGCCAACTCGAAGGGCTTGGGAATGAAAATCCAGCGCCCGCCAATATTCGCAACCCAGTGCGTCGCCCGCAGCCGGTCGTTAATCTCCTGATATTCAGGATCGTCGGCGTAGAGCATCCGAAGGCCCAGGCCGAGCGCACCTAGTGCGGAGATTTTGGCCCAAGCTTTGTAGGCATGGCCGAGCGCCCGCTTTTCGGCAGGAGTGCGCGCCTCTTTCGACAGGGGCGTAAGAAGGGCCTTGAGGTTGCCGCCAGCCGTCAGAACCCGCGCGGATTTATCCAGCCCTTGAAGGGCCGCGTTCAGGAAGGTGACGACGCGCGAAGCCGTGAGCATCTTCGACCCGCGCCGGGCAAAGTCGAGGTAGTCCCGCGACGTGAACCCGCTCTCAATCAGGGCTTCATAGTCGCTCAGGCCGCGCGCCTTGGCTTGGTCAAAGCCCTTTTTGAAGACGCCGAGGCGGGTCGAGGTTTCAGACAGGTCCGTCAACTCTGCGAGGCCGCGCCATGAAGCGTAGCGCTTCACCTTCCACCCCTTGCGGCGCAGGTGCTGCAACTGTGCTTCGGCCTCCGCGTCGGTGTGGGGGAACGGCTTTTGCGTCGCCGCCGTGTTGGCTCCGCCGCGCATCCCGCCCGCGACAGCGTATCGCTTCGCAGTTTGCCCCTGCGCCAACTCCATGCCGCCGCCCCGGATAGTGTCGAGGACAGGAACGAAGCCAACATCGGTGTTGATGAAGGTGGCCAGCGAGTCACGGACGATGTTTGCCGCCATGAACTCCGGCGACAAGGTGACGCCGTAGCGGAGAAGCTGCGTTGCCGCCGCCATGCTATCCACGACGACGTTCCGAAGCTCCTTGTTCATACCGGCCAGGGCCGAGAACATCTGTTGCCCGAACTCGCCATCCGCCAGCAGCAGCGGCGTTTTCTTTCCGTCGCGCCAAACGAACACCACGGCCTCACCCTTACGGGGCGAGAACTCCGTCTGCTTGAACAGCGTAACCTTTGCGTCGGTCGAAGCCGCGTCATCCGCAAACTTCTGCATCGTCGTCAGATCGCGACCGCTCAGGCCCATTTCCTCAGCGGTCTTGTTGAGCGCGTCTGCCGCGTTGACGGTGAAGGCTTCAATCTCCTTCGCGGGCAGGCGTTCAACGATAGCGCCCGAGCCACGGCCCGCCGCGTCCGCCAGATCATCGAGCGCCTTCATCACGTCGTTGCGCTTGATAATGGCGTTCAGTTCATACGAACGGCGCATGATCGAGGACAGCGGGGAGATGATGTCCCGGCTAGACCCTTCAAGCTGCTTCACGCCCCCAGCAAACTGGAGCGCGCCGCGAGGCTTACCGCCTTTGCCGCCCGGTCCCTTGTCCGACATATCCCGGTTGAAAGGGACGTAATCGGTGTGCGTCAGCCCGTTGTCGTAGGCTTCGCGGGTAATCAGCCCGGCGTCATATTCCTTGCGCCACAGGTTCGTCAGGAACTCATAAACCTGGCCCGCCGCCTTGGCCCACGTCGGGTTAGCCGCGTCGGCGTCCGCGATCACCTGTTCATGAAAAGCCTTGGTGTTGCGGTCGGGCGGGTTCGGCAGATCGCCAGCGGCGTAGCGGTCCCACAGGTGAACCGCCCGGCGCGAGATCAGGTAAGCGTCAAACTCCCGCGTCGCGTCCGGCTCGAACTTACCGGTTGCGCCGCGAGCGAGGCCCGCCGTTTCCAGAGCGTCCGCGAGCGAGGCCCCGGCAGGGTCAAGAGCCTGATACGGGACAACCCCGTTCATCAGGTCATTGTGCCCGGCTGCGTAGGCTTCCCGCGACAGGCGCGACAGTGCGTAGGGGCTAGCGGCCCGTTTCAGATCCAGCTTTTGCCCGTTGTTCGCGAGGTAGAGCGCGGACAGCTTGCGTTCCGCTATAGCCAGCGGGTGCAGGTCATCCATGACCGCCGTGTAAATGTCATCCACCACGCGGCGCAGGGTAGAACCCGGACCCGTGCGCCGAATCTCGTCCAGCAGATCGCCAACAGGCCCCTTGCTTCCGGTGTAGGCAATCGACCCCTTGGCCACGTCGATAGAGGCCGAGGACAGCAGATTTTGATAACTGCCCTGGACCGCCTTCATGCCGGCCAAAGCTTCCGGCGCATCCTTCGCCATCGCCGCCTCAAACGCGTCGTAAAACGCCGGGGCGATGCGGCGCGCGTGGTCGGGGTTCGTCAGATACCAGCGGCCAAACTCCGCAAAGCCCTCTTGCCGCTTCACCGCCTGACCCGCGCCGGGATAGGCCAGCGACTTGAGGTGATCGCCATGCGCCTTGAGGGCAGCAGCGAGCGCCGGTCCCTTGCGCTCAAACTCCAGCGCGTGGGTCGCCTCATGGGCCAGAACGTCAAGCTCATCGACGGCCTTTGTGCGGACCACGCCCGAGCCGGTGTCATAGGTTCCGAGCGCGCCGCGAGCGCCGACCCGGCCTTGACGGTGCGTCAGGCCAAGCGCCGTCCGCAGATCAGCCGCCAGATCGGAAACCGACTTGCCGCCGAACTCAGCGCCAGAGCCACGGGCCACAGCATCGGGCCGGGGAGCGTCGCGAAGCCCGCCGACACCCTGCCCCGCGGATTGCACCGTCTGGCCGATGCGGTCGGCGTAACCCGACATATCGACCGCGAGCGTTTCCCCCTTGGTGAAGGGGCGCGATGGGTCAAAGCCGGACCTTGCAGCGAGCCGGGCCGGAGCCACGCCATCATCGACGGTAAACGGCTTGGCGGGATTGAAGGCGGGGGCGGAGCCGTCAGCCATCCGAACGGGGCGGGCCTGCGGAGCGTCAGCCATTGCGCCGGGCGCGCGAAGGTCAGGGGCTTGCGGGTCCGGTGCGCGGAGGTCAGGAGCCGAGGCCGGGCGGTTCACGTCCGCCAATGCCCGCTCAAAGGACGCCGAGCGCATGGGTTCCGCGCCCATCGGGCTACCGTCCACAGCGCGAGGCGAGGCCGGGTCAATGCCAAGGGCCGAAGGGTCCATAGGCCGGGGCGTCAGCGTGTCAGCCACATACGGGGACGCTTCCCGCGACAGTGGGCCATCGGCCAGGGTGGCCGGCGCGACGGTCGAGCCGCCGCCGAAGCCTTCCGCCAGTTGAGCGCGGACCTCCGCCACGGTGCGGGGTTGGCCGTCCCTGTAGAAAATCGAGCGGTTCGCGTCCGCAGCCTCAGGGAACAAGCGGCTAGCCGAGGCCGAGGGGTCAGCGGTCGCAAGCTGGCGAGCGCCGCCCATGCCGAGGAAGTGAGCCGAGTACAACTCGCCGTCAGTCGGGGCGCGGCCCAGCACGTCCGCCAACTCTCGGGCGTTGTCCTGCGAGTGAAGGGCGGCGGCGGCGATAGCCAGATCAGGATTATCGCGCAGCGACAGGACGCCTTCGCGGTTGCTCCGAATGAGGGCTGGCACGTTGGACAGGCCCAGCCGGTCGCCGTGACGGGTCAGGGTTTCAAGCCAAGTCGCTTCCGTGAACTGGTACAGGCCGCGAGCCGAGGACGTGCCAGCCTGTGCGGTCGGGTTGAACGACGATTCACGGCTGGCGAGGCTGGCCAGATAGTCCGCCGACACACCTGTTTGAGCCGATGCCCGACGAATAGCGGGGGCGAACTCTTCGGGGATTGCCACGCGGGGGGCCGTGGAGGGGGGCTGTGCGCCCAAGTCGGAGCGGGCGGGACGGCGACGGCCACCGGGGCGAGCGATGGACTCAGGCGGGCCGGGAAACGGGCCGGACGCCATAGCCGCGCCATCAAAGGACGGCAGCGGATTGGCAAACCGCGCGCCCATCTGGTTGCTGGCATTGCCTACGGCCCATCTGGCGTAGTCGAAACCGCGTCCGGCAGCGCGAACGCTCGGACCAAAACCCACGCGCCCCGCATCCATGCCTCCGCTCAGGGTCACACCGACCCCAGCAGACAGAAGGGTTTGGAAAGGGTCGTATCCGTCTTGAGTATCGGACGCCACGTCCAGACCTTGCGCAAGCACGTCAGCGCCCGCGTTAGACGCACCAGCGGTCGCCGCGTTTCGGACAACCTGTTTGCCGACCTGCGCGACGCCTTGCCGTCCGGCCAAACTACCGCCGCCACCAATCCAGCTAGTCGGGTCCAGCGCGCCGCCGACAACCTGCCCGCCGAAATAAGCCAGTCGGTCGCCAGTGTTTCTGATCGGGTCAGCCGCCGCCCTGGCCTCATACTCCGCGCGCCGCGCGCGCTCCCGCTCCGCAGCTCCGTTCGGTATCGAAACCTCACGCCCCGTCAGCGCCCCGACTATCCGGCGCGCGATGCCCATTTCAGGCAGGCGGGACATTGAGGCAAACGGTTGCCCGCTTGGATTGTTGAGGCGCTGGTACGCCTGCGTCGGGCCACGTTGGAACCCGTCGTAAATGTTCTCACCCGCCCGTGCCCCCATGCTCCGGTCAAGAATAGGGCCAGCCGAGAAGGGGCGAGACGGGTCGAACCCTCCCGCGTTCGTGTAGGGCCGGGACGGGTCGAACGCTTGTTGCGGCATCAGCCCACCGGAATCATTTGGTTGCCTTGGCGACGGTAGGAAACCCCGTCCTGCGTCACGGTTTGACCGTTGGCGATGCCGGGGAACGGGTCACCGGCAGGCGCAGGGGCAGAAGCAGCCGGTGCCGGAGCGCCACCACCAGCGGGAGCGCCAGGAGCGCCCGGCATAAGCCCAGCCCACGGACTCTGTTGTTGTTGCCGCTGGTAGTTGGCCCACAGCGCCCGCTCCCCTTCGGTAAGCGACGTTTCACCCAGCGTCGCGATCTTGGCGAGGATTGGTGCGATCACATCGCCGGTTGAGTTCGGAGCGGTCAGGGC
>Ga0181349_1000400_pt1 | contig 18366 bp, 9 predicted proteins | sample Su13VDMM110SD_FD_130106 | JGI IMG/M metagenome (GOLD analysis project Ga0181349, IMG submission 130106) | Freshwater viral communities from Lake Michigan, USA - Su13.VD.MM110.S.D | ecosystem: Environmental > Aquatic > Freshwater > Lake | place: USA: Michigan | collected 2013-07-16 | reverse complement strand
GCTTATACAGGATGTTGTCCAGCTGGTGCAATTGCTCCTGTTGCTGTTGACTCAACTGAAGTAATGATCTTATGGGCTAATGGTTTAACAACCAATCCAATTGTAGGTCCTTTTGTACAGATTGTTGTACAAGCTGAAGATGGATCACTTTTGTATGCTCCAGGAACATCTGCTGCATTCTTAGCAGCTAATGGTGCTATTACTTGGGATCAATATGTATCTCCAGGACATGTAGCTGGTGCTTGTGCAGGTTTAATTTTAAATGGTGCTTATGTAGATACTAAGTTTGGTGATTGTTCATTCCAACTTTCTGATTTCTATGAGAAAGAGCCACTTCAATTGTTTGCTTCTGAAGTAGACTATAATGGTGACCCATGTGCATTTACTACTCTTTGTGTAGTAACAGAATGTCAAGGACTTCAAGTTCAAGGTTTAGGAGAAACTGTAATAAGAGATTTAACATTATCGGAATCTTACAGACAAAACTTCTTAGCAACTGATATTAGGATCCGTGAGATTACTCAAGGAAACCAAATTGTTACTTCAGTTAATAGAGCTTCTTTATATTGGAGAATGTATCTTCAACATAATGTTCCAAGGAATTATAATCCTTCTGGTACATTTGATGCTGATCAATACATGTTAGAGATTTTTGCATTACCTGTTCAAACAAATGCAGGTACTATTGCAGTTAATCCTCTTGCAACTTTTGTAACTAACACACTTGCTTGGTTAAATGCTTGTACTACTGTTTGTGATACAACAGCTTATACTTGTTCTACTGTATGTGTGGTTCCTATTGCATTCCCTGCAATACCACCTTATAACCCGTACAATGTAGTTTCTTGTAACTAAGAATAATTAATTACTAACTCTAAAGGGGAGAAGAGTTCTAAACTCCTTTCCCCTTTTTTATTATATTAAAATGGCAAATCATGTATTAAGTTTAGAGGTACCTCAAGTAATGAATGAATGCATTCTTAAAATACTTGACACAAGTGTATATCAGACATTAAACCCTGCTATTCCAATAGTATGCCCTACATTAAATGTTACAGTACCTGGATTTGGTTATTCTAATCAAATAGAAGGAATAACAATGACTAATTTTGTTAATACAGGTCACATAACTTTAACTGCATGTGATTTACAATTACAAAGTTCTAATTGTGGCACAATATATAATAATTTACCAGACGGTATTTATATCATAAAATATAGTGTATCTCCAAATGCTGAGGTATTTGTAGAATATAATCACATGAGAATTACACATGCTTTAAATAAATATTACAAAATTCTTTGTGATGTTGATGTTGCAGCATGTGATCCACCATATATTATTAAAAATGAACTTGAAGCACTAAGATTAATTTTTATGTATCTTCAAGCTTCAAAGTCTAAAGTAGAATTTTGTCATGAGCCACAAAAAGGAATGAGCTTATACAACTATGCTTTAAAACTTTTAAATAAATTATCTTGTACTAATTGTTAACTAACTAAAAACCAAACCAATGGCTCAATGTTCAAACTGTAAAAAAACTATGTCTTGTGGATGTCAAAAAAGAACTTCATCAACAGGAGTAGTAGGATGTACTAGTTGTATTACTGATACAGCAACTAAAGAATCTGTAAATAGTAATAAAAATAATACATTAAAAAAATTCTGGGGACCAGAAATACATACAAAAACACATAAATAAATGTCAGTTCCAAATACTTATTATAGATTTGAGTCATGTTGCAGTGATGAAGTATTATATTTCCAAGGACCTTTTTATGCATTAGATTATTTTTATACTATTTCTTTACCACAAGTATTAATATTTGACTCTGGTGGAGTTTTTCCTCTTGGTTTTGATGGCCTTATATCAGGTAATTGTTATTTAGTTACACCTGTTATAGGTAGTTGTGCACCAAATACACCATGTAGTTTTTTACCAAGTAATTGCATGAGTATTACAGATGGTAGAACAAGATGTTATGTAGCAGGAGAATTGTATGGGGAATGTGCACCATGTCCAGATTGTTATTTATTAATGTCTTGTGATGGTACAGTTGATTTCTTTACTACAAGTCAAGATTTGTCAGCTTATCTTTATTCAGTTACTGGTCAATCAGTATTGCTTTATACTACAGATGCTACAACTCCAGTTTGTTATCAAGTTGTTTTAGCTCCTCCAGAATTATTACCTTGTCCTTTCTTTACACCAACTTTATATTTTTCTGGTTTTTGTGATTGTGACTGTATCTGTTATTCAGTAATTGCAAATGCTAAAGATTGTTATTACATTGATTGTGATGGTAATTTTCAACAAACAGGTGTTTTAACTGGTAGTGCATCACCAGCTGGTAATGAAGTAAAATTTTGTTCATCAGTATATCCTGCTATAATAAATAATGCAATTCCATATCCTTATTATATAACTAATACAGGAGACTGTATTGATGGTGAATGTCCAGTTATATGTTATGTACTTGAAGACTGTGATGGTATTGAAGATCCTATTTATACTAATAATACTTCATTAGGTGCTTATGCAATTATTGGATCAATAATAACAATAGTTGGTTATCCAAATACTTGTTGGGAAGTAATAGATACAGTAGAATGTGACTGTGCAATAAATGTTAGTGTTATTAATTCTTTTGATGGCTGTCCAGAATGTAAAGGAACTCCTAAATATAAACTTACTAATTGTGATAAACCTCCTTTAACTGTTGTTTATACAACTTCAGATTTAAGTGCTTATGTAGGTGAAGTAATAATTAGATTAGATTGTCCAGGATGTTGGATTGTAGAAGAAGTAGATTTAATTCCATCTGATGTTCCTATAACAGTAGATACTAGTTATATAGGTTGTGTAGAATGTGCAAGAACTTATTATTTACTTGAGGACTGTAGTGGTTATTTACCTGATGTAATTACTTATACAGATCTAAGTGCATATGTGGGTGATGTAATTAAATTAGAATATTGTCCAGAAACATGTTGGGAAGTTTCTATATCTCTTGATCCAACAGATGCTGGAGAAGTAGTATTTATAAATCAAGGATATTCAAGTTGTGAAACATGTTGGGCTACATTACCTTGTATATGTACTACAGTAAGAAATGATTATACAGAAGAAAGTAGTCTTGATTATAGATATGTAGATTGTGATTTTAATTTTCAGGATTTTACATTATTATCTGGAGAAACATCTTCAAAATTCTGTATGATTGCTTGGGCAATATACTATCCTACTATAGACTATATAGAAACCTTTGGAGATTGTACACAAGAAACAGGACAAGATCCTTGGACTTGTCCTCCACCAATATATCCTAGAAGAAGTGTACAGCCAGGATATAATACTCCAGCTTGTACAATAGAAAGATATGAAAAAATAACTTGTAAATCATCAGAGATTTATTATAAACAAGTACTTGAATTAAGATATGGTATATCAAATTGTTGCCCAGATGAAAATAATAAATGGCTTATAAAAAAAGAATTAATAGATATGGATGCTTTAAGAGATCCTAATTATGAATGTACTGCTTCAAATTCATGTTGCACAAATAATTCATCTTGTAATTATGGTTCTTGTAATTGTAATCAATCTATAACAACTTGCAATTCTCAATAATTTTTAGTATATTATAGATATGAAACCTTTAAATTTAGATAACAGTCCATGTAGCCCAATATCAAGCAATTGTGTTATTTGGCAAGGTCCAGATATTCCATGTATTAAACTATGTAGGGGAGATAGTATATCTGATGTTATACATAAGCTAGCTACAGAGCTTTGTAATATTATGGATTTATTAGATGTTAATGGATATGACTTATCATGTTTTGATTTAGTAGCTTGTAAACCAACTAATATTCAAGAACTAATTCAATTTTTAATTGAAAGAATTTGTGCAATAGAAGATGTTGATGCAGGACTGGTTGCTGAAAATGCTCTTGAACAAAAATCCGCAAGTGCAGATACACTTGTTACTGTAGCCCCTTGTTTTGTTATAGGTACAACAACTGTTATGACTGTTACAGAATATGCAGTAGCTATGGGAATTGCTATCTGTGGACTCATTGATCAAATAACTCTTATTAATCTACAATTAGATACTTTAAATATTAGAGTTACAACATTAGAAACTGCAATACCACCTTCTTTTACTGTACCATCTATAATTGTTGATTGTACTCTTTCGTCATCAGTAACTGCAGGTAATTCATATACAATTGATATTGTTTTAAATGCGCTTGTAAATGATAATACTTATGGTTACTGTGTTTTACTATCTTCAACAGGATTACCAGCAGATATTGTAAGTGCAGTTTTAAGTCAATGTATTGCAAATACATCAGTAACACTAACTAATCCCCCAGTTCCATTTGCAACTGAGTATTTAGGAAGTTGGATAAATACACCAGTTACTGTAGCAGATGCAATTACTAATTTATGGATAACTGTTTGTGATATTTACAATTATCTAATAGCATTAACATTTACAGGAGACACTACATCTACTATAGAATTAACAGTTTCTTCTGGACCTGCTCATATTATTTCTGCAAAAATATTAGATACTGGATGGGTAGATTTAGAAGGTTTTGGTTTTTATACTGGTGTTGAAACAGAATTACTTAGACCAAGAGTTAGAAGGATTGGTAATACATTACATTTTAAAGGACAACTAATGATTCCTATTGATGATGGTACAGGATCTCCATTACTATGGCAATATTCAACAGTACCTCCTGTAGATACATATTATTTATCTACTACTGTTACTCCAGCTTCTGTAGGTCCTGGTTCAGTAGCTTTAAACACAACAGGTGTAATAACTTTTAATCAAGGTACTTCAGTTATACCAATTTCTATTATGGGAGTTGCAGAAAATATTGATGACACATATCTTAAATCAGATGTAATAGGTTTTAGAAGAATTCAAATTAATGGTGCACCTGTAACAAGTACAATTTTAACAACACTTGGAACTATAACTATTAATGATAATAAAACTTTAAAAATAAAAGTTCTTAAAAATCAAGAACAAAATGTATTTTCTGGAACAGGAGCATATAATACTTCACATTTAAATTATGTTGTTTCTCATGTAATAGGAGGAGATAATGTGCCTGAATTTGATAGTATAAACACTAATATAAATAGTAACACTGGTGCAGGAACTACTTCACTTGATTTAGAATATTCAGCAACTAATCTTTATCCTTTTTCTTGTAATGCAAATAGTGAACAAGAGCTTGGTGGCTTTATATTTATATTAGATGGTCTCTTAGCATATATAGATCCTTGTACTACTGATATACCAATACCAATTGTTTGTCCTTAATAATTTAAACTATGGCTACTAATACTTGTACTACTTGTGGATGTAAAAAATGTGGATGTTCAGATACTGGATTGATAACTCCAGCTCCATGTCCAACTCCGGCTGGTTGTCCCAGTCCAGTTCCTTGTTCTGAATACTTTGATGCAGAATGTGTAGTATACTCTGGTCTAGATATTGACTGTGGTTTAGATACTGTTGTACTTACAGATACAAATATAAGTGATGCCTTAAATGATATTACAACATATTTTTGTGCTGAGATTCTAAATCTTCAAAATAACCAAGGTTTATTTGATACAGCATTTAGAGCAACATTAAGTCCTACAATAAATGTAAATACAGTTACACAAAATTTAAATAATAGTATTATAGCAAATGGTGTAGTAGTTTTATTTCCTCTTATTAATGTAGACTATCAAATAGTAAACAATGTAACAACAACACAGTATGCTCCAGCTACTGGAATTTGGACTTGTCCTCAAACTGGTAAATATGATATTAATTATAATGTATATTTAACTGCACCTTCTCAAACTGGATTTGGTTGGGGTGATGCACTTACTCCTGGAACATATACAATTGGAGTTACTATTCCAGGTGCAGGTACTTCTGTTTATTGTGCTGATATTTTTACTATAACACCTGGTGTATTTTATTCAAGAATATATTTAACTGGTGGAATTCAAGGTGTAGTTCTAACTGCTGGTGCACAATTAGTACTAAGACATCAAAATATGACAGGTATAAATTATACTGGTATACTTGGTGATAATATTGATTGGGCTGTTAGAAGAGTAGGTTAAATAAAAATTTTATAAAAAGTTGCAGTTTGTTGGTTTCTGTAACAACAACGACAAAGCCCTTGCACTTGTGAGGGTTTTGTTTTATAACTATATTTGCTAAAATCATTTATTTTTAGTATATTTAATAGTAAGGTATGAAAGAATTTAAAAAACCAGATTTAACAGCACCAAGGTATAGACCTCAAGTGAATAGCATAATGAACAAAGAGTTTTTTGATGATTTTAAAAAACTAAATTCTAAATATAAAAATGTAGATAATAAAATACTTAAAACAATTATTAAAAGATTTAATCAAATATTATATGAAACAGTAATTGAAACAAGAGATGGAGTACAATTACCTGAACAAATAGGTTGGTTATTTATTGGAACATGTCCAACTAGTAAAAAAAGAAATATTAATTATGTAAAGTCAAATAAATACGGAGTAGAAATAACAAATAATAATTGGGAAACAGATGGTAAATTAGCAAAAATATTTTTTACAAATTATGCACCAAAGCATAAAATAAAAAATAGAGAATTTTGGGGATTTACAGCATCTCGAGAATTTAAAAGATCGGTATCTAAAACATATCCAGAAAATTGGAATATTTATGTACAAGTTTTACCAAAAGCTAAAATTGATAAAGTTTATAAAAATATATTTTATAAAGAACTTATTAATAAAATTAATACTAATGCTTTAAAAAGCTATAATGAATTTGATATATGACAACAATAGGTGATGCAATATCAAGAGTTAGAAATACTTTAAAAGCAGTTAAAGAAGATCCTTTTTTAACTGATAGAGTAATTTATTCCTCATTGATTAAATATGGACAAACTCTTTTAAAGAGAGAAGATAATCAATTTAAGTTGATGAAAATTAGTTCAATATTTAAAGTATTGCCTTATATTGAAATGATAGATGTAGATAAAGTAGAGGCTGGTTGCATTGGTGTTTTTTCAGGTTGTTATTTTAAAAGATCAAAAGATAAACTACCAACAATTCTTGATGGAGCTATGGGACCTGTTATACGTACTACATCTTCAATAGATGGTTCTATAGAGATGTTTAGAACAGACCCAGGCACTTGGGTATCAATGACTAGAACAACCACATGGAAATATAATACAAGAAAATACTTTTGGTATTTAAATGGTTATATTTATGCACCAAATATAGATTGGGAAGCAATAAGAATGGAAGCTATATTTGAAGGCAAACTAGATACTTGTGATACTGATCCTTGTTTAATAAGACAAGATGACCCTTTACTTTTTCCAGAATATTTATTTTCTGAAATAGAACAATTTGTAATTAAAGAATTAACAATGTCTATGCAAGTTCCTTCAGATGGTGCTGATGATAGTCAAAATACTCTTAGATAATGGATTTTAATTATACACTTAAATATAGAACATTTGACCAGTTGCTGGAAGATGTTACTGTTGATCTAAACACATTTGCTTTAGAGAATATGATAGAGCCTCAGCAATTAATTAAACTAGTAAAAAAAATTAACTATGATTTAGGTTTAAGAATAAATCAACAAAAAGAAATTATCTTAGAAGTATGTCATGGTAGAGTAAAACTTCCAGATGATTTTTATACATTTAATTATGCATTTATTTGTGGAGAGCATGTTCAACATGTTGGTTATAATATTGGGGGAACAAATATTCAAGAAATTCCATATGTAGAAGTTCCTTCTACTGTAGATGTATGTTCTCCTATTACAGTTAACTGTAGAACATGTAATTCTAATCCTTGTAATCATACTGCAGGATGTGATCTTAATTTTCCTATTGTAAATCCAATTCCAGTAGCTCATGACCCTTTAAACCCTTATGGTGATACTTGTATACCTCCAAGAGTTTTTATGAACTGTAAGGGAGACAAATATGAACTTATACAAGTTGTAGGAGGTAGTGGTGAAACAAGAGTTTATAATAACCTTATACCATTAAGGATGAAAGCTAGTCAAGAAATAGATTGTGACTGCCCAAACCTTTATTATAATACTTCAAATGAAGGTTGGATAAAAGGTGGATTTTTATTTACTACATTTCAAACAGGAAAAGTTTATCTAAATTATCAAGGTGAGATGTTAAATGATGAAGGATTATTAATGGTTCCGGATCATGATCTTTTAAATGAATATTATGAGTATGCATTAAAATCTAGAATTTTTGAAAACTTATTTTTAAATGGTGAAGATGTATCTCAAAGAATGCAACTTGTAGAACAAAGATTAAAAGCTGCAAGAAATAATGCTTTAAGTCTTGTTAATACTCCTAATTTTAGAGAATTAAAAGAAATGTGGCAAGCCAATAGAAAAGCTATGTATGGTAAATATTATTATATGTTTATGAGTCACTCACCTAATAATTTTTCTGCAAATACAAATAGAGTTATTTAATCATGCCAAAAAATCCTATTCAAGATACAAGTAAAATTTTAACTAATTCTTTTCTTAAAGGATTAAATAAAGATTCAGATCCATCATTTGTTTCTGAAGGAATGTGGACTCATGCTATTAATGCAGTAAATAATAGTATTGAAGGTGACGTAGGTACATTATCTAATGAAGCTTCAAATTTTTTATGTGGAACTACTGGAAGTACAATGCCAGGTGCAGCAACTAACAGATATATCATTGGAGCAATTTATTTATTTTCAGATAAATGGATAATTTTTACAGCAGGACATTCTATAACTGGTCAAAGAATTAGTTCTGAGATTGGTCTTTTTGAAGAAGACATTTGTAGTTATAGAGAAATTGTACAAGACTCATGTTTAAATTTTGATAAAAGATATTTAATTTCAGGAGCATCAAGAGAAAAAGAAGATTGTTCTTGGCAAGTATATTGGGCTGATGGATTTAATCCAGATAGATATTTAAATGTAGGTGATCCTAAAACTTGGCCAGATCCTGCAGTATATAGTTGGTTAGGAACTCCGATTGCAAATCCAACAACTGTTAACTATTATGTAGATAGTTTAGGTAATCAAATACTTTGGCCAGGAGTTCAATGGATTCAAAATTGTACTCCAGCTGTGCCGTGTATAGCATGTGTTGATGATAATATATTAGATTGTCCAAAAACAAGACTTGCAAGATTAATGGAGACACCATGTCTTAATTTAATATTGGGACAGTCAGGTGGAACTCTTGCTAATGGAACATATTTTGTTCTTATTGCTTATACCATAAAAGGACAAAAAGTTACTGATTTTTTCTCTCAAAGTAATTTTCAATTTATTTACAATGTAAATGATTTAGAAGGTTCATTAACTATTAATGTAAATGCTGACTCAGAAAATTTTGATGAATTTTTATTAGTAATTGTAGAAGCAACAAATCAACAAACAGTTGCAACAGAAATGGGTATATATTCTACGTCAACAACTACAATAGCAATAGATCAAATTAATCCAAGCAATGTAAAAATTCCATTAGAACAATTACCAATACAAACACCTGTATTTGAAACATCAGATCAAATAACTGATGTAAATAATTATTTACTAAGGGTAGGACCTAAATCTAAATTTGATTTTAATTATCAACCACTTGCAAATTTAATTAAGACAAGTTGGGCAAGTGTGCAATATCCAGATAATTATTATATGAAAGGAGGTAATAAAACAAATTACTTAAGAGATGAAGTTTATACTTTTTATATAAGATGGGTTTATGACACAGGAGATAAGTCTGCATCTTATCATATTCCCGGAAGACCACCAATTATGTTTCAAGTTCCAGGTGGTATATCAATGCTTGAAAATGATAATTTTCTTGTTACTCATGATAAAAATGCTTTAGCAATAGATGATTCTGTTTTTGAAGTATATAATACAGCCACGCTAGGTGTTTTACCCTCTACACTTCCTGACGCTACATTAGTAAATGGACAATGGGTATTAGATGATGGTGGTATATTATTAGCTAATGGTCCAATGGGTTATTGGGAGTCTACAGAATTTTATCCAGACAATAGACCAGATATATGGAATCCAAGTCATTACTGTTGGACTGGTCCAGCAGCTCAAATTCCACTTGGACAAACAGAAGGTCTTTATGATCTTTGTGGTAAACAAATAAGGCATCATAAATTTCCAGAAAACTTTATAAATAATAGTGCAACAACAAATGCCTTACATTTTTCACCAAATCCTAATTCTGCTATTACAGGCAATAATCATAATATAAGATTAATGGGTGTATTTTTTGGTAATATTATTTTACCCAAAGATCAAAATGGAATTGACATACCTGGTATTGCTGGTTATGAAATTCTAAGAGGATCTAGAGAAGGTAATAAAACAATTATTGCTAAAGGAATGGTAAATAATTTTAGAACTTTTAAATTAACTGGTTCTTTGTCTCAAAACAGAACTGGTTTATATGCCAATTATCCTTATAATACAATTAAACCAATTGGTTCAACGACAAATAGTAATTTTCATAATTATCTATATAATGATCCCTATATTAAAAATATGGATAATAGTAATGATGTTAAAAATCAAGATATTCCAACAGATGTATTTACTTTTCATTCTCCAGATACAATGTTTAGAACTCCATTTCTTTCTACTACAGAATTTAAAATTTATGGAACACTAAATGGTTATGCTGACATGCAATTTAAAGAACCTGACGGTCATCCAAAATGGAAACTTCTTTCTGACGGTGTAGTAATACCAATTCTTCTTGCTGGTTTAACTGAAGCAATATTATCGTTGGTAGGTAAAAGAACTCAAAACCAAACAAGAATATCTGGTGGTGCGCTTACTAGTGCAGCAAGTACTGGTCCAGCTGATGCAGCTTTGGCTGCACAAATTTCAGCAAATGCTACTCTGGCAGGTGCAGCTGGAGTTTATAATACATTCTGGAATGGTTATTATACTATTGGAGGTGGTAGTATTGCTGATGCTCTTACAATACTTTCTCCAACAGGTGGATATTCAAATACTAATCTTGCAACTGCAGAAAACGCGTTACTAGGTGCAATTAATACTGCAGCAGCTTCAGGAGCAGTTACTCCAGCAACTATAGAAGGTAGTATTATACTTCCTGACTTTGCATACTTAAATCCTCTGCAAAGAAGTCTTGGTGCACTTAATCAAATATCTTTTTACTTTTCTGAAGGAGCAGACATAGCACTTAAGTTATTCTATTTAATGACTAGTTATAAACAATATGCATTACAACAAATAAGTCATGGTTATTATAGTAATATGGTTAAATTATCTATAAGTAATTTAAATAGATTTAGTATTGAAGATAGTTTTTATATGAGAGACAATATTCAAGAAGTATCAACTTATCAAAACAATACAGGTTCATTTATAAATTATACAATAAATAATTTAAAAAGATCAGATGCCGTTGTAGTAAGAACAGAGTCTGGACCATACTTTAACTTAGCTTATCCTGATGGTGTTACTATTGGGCCTAATCTAATTACTACAGGTTTTACTGATAAATCATTAGTTACTTTAGGTACAGTTGTTCAAAACAGTTCTGATCCAGGATTTATTAATACTAATTTACCAAACTTTAATGGTAATGATTTTACTACACCATTTAGTACTAAGATTGCAAGTCATTATGGTGGACTAAAAGGAAGAGTAAGAAACCAATATGGTCAATTAGGAAGTGAGTTTCAAATTGTAATTACCCCATGTGAACAAAGATTATCTGATTATAATATTGCTACTCCAAATTGGACATGTCCTATAGATAATATTTCATATAATTTTAGAACTATTGTAAACACACCTATATTTTTTGGAGGAGATACGTATATAAACAGGTATACTGAAAAAAATAATATGATGTTTTATTTTGATTGGTTATATGGGCAGCCTGATGGATTTGAATATAATTACTTCTTAAGAAGTATGATTCCAAATGCAAGATTTTCTGTAAATAGTATTACATATGATGTAAATAATATAAGTGAATTATTTAGTGGTTTCCCATCAGTACCAGGAATTGGAGCATGGCCAGGAACTGCATATAATTTAGATTACTATGTAAGTAATTTACGAAGATATAATTATAAAAATGACAAAGATCTAGGTATTGGTATTTCACTTCCTAATTTAAGTTTATTTAAAAATACTTATAGAGGTCTTTTTTCTGTAAGAGAAGCATATTTTTATCTTGCTAATTCAGGTATAAGAGATTTCTTTGTAGAGTCTGAAGTTCTTATTGATTTTAGAAAACAAAGCATAAGAACAGGAGGTAAGCATTATGATCCATATAGATATACGGATTATGAAACAATGTTTAATATGAATCCTGAAGTCATGGGTATACTTAGTGAATATGTTTATGATTATTCATTAAGTGTCTCAAAACTTTATAATCAATACTTTTCTTCAGGAAGCATTCAATCAAGATACTATGATCCTAATATAGCTAAGTTATGTTATACATATTATCCAGATAGAATTATTTATTCTTTGCCTCAACAAGATGAAGCCATTAAAGACAGTTGGTTTATTTATCTTGTAAATAATTATAAAGAATTTAAAGGTCAAATATCTGGAATCAAATCAATTAACAAAAGTGGAATTTTTATTACATTTAAAAATGAAAGTCCTTTAATGTTTCAAGGTGTAGACACACTTGAAACAGATCTTAATACAAAAATTACTATAGGGGATGGTGGTTTATTTTCTCAACCACAACAAGCAGTATCTAATGCTGACAAAGCATATGAATATGGTTCATCACAAAATAGATTATCTATTATTTCGTGTCCTGCAGGGATATTTTATATTTCACAAAACCAAGGCAGAATTTTTTCATATGGTCAAGGTTTACAAGAACTTTCACAAACTGGATTAAAATGGTGGTTTTTATTATTTATGCCTTATAAACTAACAATTGATTTTCCTAATTATCCTTGGCAAGATAATCCAGTTGCTGGAATTGGATGTCAAACAACTTATGATAGTTCAAGTTCTGTTTTATATTTTACTAAAAAGGATTATCAATTAAAATTACTTTATAAAAATCGTGTTACTTATGTACCATTAAATTTAAATGGTACTGGTGATTATTTTATATTAGATGATAATACAAATTTAATATTTTATTTAGGAAACCCTTTCTTATTTGAAGATTCTTCATGGACTATTAGTTATGATCCAAAGGCTCAATTTTTTATAAGCTTTCATGATTGGCATCCTGATTTATTAATACCAACTAAAGATATATTTTTAAGTACTAAAAATAATACACTTTGGAAACATAATTTTAGTTGCAATAGTTTTTGTAATTACTATGATACACAATATGGTTTTGAAGTTGAATTTCCAATTATATCCGGAGAAACAGTAATGACAACACGTTCTATGCAATATGTATTAGAATGTTATAGAAGAAATGCAAATAATTGTGTAGATCAACATAATGTTCTTGATTATAATTTTGACAGAGCAGTAATATATAATTACGAACAAGTGTCGGGTTATCTAAATCTTAATATATATCCTAAAAATGATATTACTTTATCTTTAGAATATCCTAAATTAAATGCAAATCAAAATTCTTATGATATTCTTTTTTCCAAAGAAGAAAATAAATATAGATTTAATCAATTTTGGGACATTACTAAAGATAGAGCTGAATTTCCTATTGGATCAGATTATCCTCCAACAGGACCTGTAATACCAGGTACAACAATTATACAAGGTAGTTACTCATCAAATAATATTTGGATAACTGCTAGTAATGGGGTGACAAGAATTCTTAATCCAAACAATATGGATTATAATAAATCACAAACAGAAAGAAAGAAGTTTAGAAATTATATAAATTTCTTAAATTTGAGCAGAGTTCAATGTAATGATATAAATATGATATTAAAGTTTTCAAATTCTAAAAATGAATATTCCCAAAGATAATGTATAATAAAAAAGTTCTTATAGATTCAATCAAGAAGTTAGGAAGTGTAAAATCACCACCTAAGAAGAAAGATATGATAATTGATTCCCGTGGTCAATGGGCTCATCCTGGACAAAATACTAGAATACCTAGTAATAACATTACTATGGATGCAGTACCGTATCCAGTATATGGAGATCCCAATGTAGGTCCATCACGTATGATGTATCCGGAACAAGAATATAATTTTCCTGGAGCAGACTATGTTGATGAGTATCCACAGATGAATTCTAAACCGTTATTAAAAAATAAATATGGTGGTGAATTGCCGAAGTTTCAAGATGCAGGTACAGTAAGTAAAGGCCTCTCTAAAGGTTTAGATTTATTATCAAAAGTAACTAGATCTAACTATAACCCTTTAGTTATACCAATAAAAAAAATTGGATATAAGATTGCTTCACAACATGCTATGTATGATAGATCAAAGCAAGAGATATTAAAGGCTCTTTCAGGTAAAAGTAGTAGTGGATATTTTGGTAACACCAAATTTTTTTCACAAGACTATGGTCCTGGAAAAAGAGATTTAAATAAATTATATTTTTTTGGTGATGAAACTGGATTTTTACCAGTTAACTATGACTTTTCTTCAGATCCTGGTTTAGATGCAATGGTTGAAAAATATGGACCTTTAAAAGCATTTCTACTTAATTCAGAAGTAGGTCATGGAGAACCTATAAGTGCATTTCAATTAAATACTGCTGATATTCTTAGAAATGAAGGAATAGATGGGAAACAGGGATTTTATGAACCATTACTTAATTTTAGATTTCCTAAGATTGGGGGCTACGGCCCAGAGGTTACTCCTCAGTTTTATTTACCAGATGGTAAATTAAATCTTGATTTATTAGGCAATTCAGATATTAGATATAATGATGTTGCAAAAATAATGGAAAGTATAAATCATCCAGAGCTACAAACACATGTCGGTTACTTAAAAGACCTTGCAAGAGCTAAATTCAATACTTTATTTGATGAAGCTGGAACTGATGTCATACCATTTCAGGTAAATGCAAGTGGAAAAGCTCGTCCTAAATTTTTATTAGAAACAAATCCAGTAGGTCCATTAGATAATATTGCTGGTCATATGGCTTTTTTAAAAAGATTACCTAATAAAGAACTTGAATTAACTAGTAGAGATTTTTGGGGGTTTAGTCCAGCATATGATGAAAAATGGGCTATGAATACTGCTTTTCAAAAAGCACAAAGAAAAGCAATGGAAATGTTTGGTAAACCATTTGTGCTTACACAAACTAATCCAATTAAGTTTAGAAAAGGTGGTGACTCTACAAATGATAATGTTTCTGTAAAAGAATATAATTTTCCTGGAGCAGATTATATTGATAAATATCCACAGATGAAATCTAATAAGTTAGCCAAAAAACAATTAGGAGGAGGACCTACAAGATTTATAGGAATGGCTAGTAGAATGATGGGATTAGTACCTGCAGTAACACATATTTCTAATTTTATAAAACCAATACCTGAATGGAAAAATTCTTTAAATTCACTTTTAAGTTTAGAAGGAGCACTTCCATCAATGCAACCAATTATGCAAAAGATGTCTAAAATAGATCCTGATCGTATAGTTGATTATTATAAAGGTGTAAATCAAATTCCTATGGCTGATTTACAAAATCTTTCTAATACAACAGGAGGTAATTCTTTAATACAATATGGTGATGAACCTTTTCAGGGTGAGTCTCTTTATCATGCAGAACCTAAAGATTATACAAATGCATTTTCTATAGAAAATTGGAAAAAGCAAGCTACCATAGATGCTTATAATTCTATAGATGCGACTTTAGCAAATCATCCTCCATATGGTAAAGATATATTTAAAGGAATAGGTGATTTTAATTTTGCTGCTGGAACAGATGGGTGGGAAGTAAGAAATGATCTTTCAAATTTAGCATCATTTGGTATTGAACCATTTGGACGACAATGGGTTCCTGGTAAAAATGATTTTTTTACTAACTCTGAATTAAAAAAACTTATTACTCAACAAATTCAATGGCAAAGATCACGTAATATATTTAATATAATGTATCCTGAAGGTACTCGTAACTTTAATTTAATGAAACCATCAGATACAGGTAGAGATGAATTATTTAGTCATCTCTTTCCTGATGCAGCTTTACCAAATTTTAGGAGTAAGATTCTCCAACCTGAACAAGAATCTTTTTTAAGAACACTTAATTTTAAAAATCCTAGTATGGGACAAAAAGGTAAACTTAGTAGTATTAATTTATCTACTGCAGGAAGAGCAGATGCAAGTTTACCAAAAACTTTTACAGATTTACAAGAATCACTTAATAAAAATAATCTTTTTACAAGCACACCTGCTAAAGAATTAGTAACTTATAATAGAGATGAACTTGGATTAAGTTTAGAAGATATAACAAAACTAAAACCAGAAGAATTTGAAATACTTAAACAAAAATTAATTAACTTAAATATTAAAAGATCTCGTGACTGGTGGAAAAATGATAATAGTACACCATTTACAGTACAAGATGCTTGGAAAGAAATAAGTAAAATACCTGGATTTAAAAATCAATATGGTGGATCTTCAAAAGGTCTTAGTGTAAAAGAATCTAATATACAAGGTAAAGGTTTATTTATAAATAAACCAATGAAGAAAGGGGAAACAATTGGAATAGCTCATATTAATGATCAGGCTACTCCAATAGTTGGTAAATATCATAATCATTCAGAAGACAATCCTACTGCAATAAATGTATCTAAAGGAAACAAAAGATATTTAGTTGCTGCATCTGATTTACCGGCAGGGACAGAAGTTACTACTAACTACAGATTGCAACCAGAGTTAGAACAACCTGAAGACTTTATGAAAAAAGGTGGAATGACTCCACAAAAAGATGGTTATAGAACTTATTCACCTTTTAAAAAATTGCCATATATAGATGTAGAAACAGATACAATTGATTCAAATAATATTGTTTATGATTTAAATCTACAAGCAGATAATGGCTTAACTAAATTTGTAAGAAAAAATACAGGTTTACATACTCTTCCTGGAGCAAAAGTAATTAGAGAAATTCCTATTAATAGAAAAGGAGGGTCTGCTCCTAGACTTCCTCGTAAGAAAAATTCAAGAGGATATTCAAAAAGTCTTGAAGCAACAAATAAACTTTTTGCTGAAAATTCATTCTTTGCAAAACCAAGATCTAGAAAGAATAAAATCTATGACCCTAATGCTAAGTACTATCAAGATGGTGGTGAATCAGAATGTCCTGAAGGATATGTTTTTTATAATGGTCAATGTGTAGAATGGCAAGAACCAGAAGTAATTGAAACTGATGAGAATACAGGATACAATGCAGCAACAGGTGAAATAAGTCAAGATACAAGACCAGGATCAATAGAAAATAATGGTTGGTGGACAGAACATGAAAAATATCACCATTTGCAAAACTTAGGAGGTGGTATGAGTACTGCTGGTTTATTAGGTCAAAGACCTAATAATACTGTAGCATCAGATCAAGCAATGGGTAATTACTATAACAGAAGAGATACTGAGTTAGAAGCACAAACAGATGCAATGATTAAAGCTAATCCTAATTTACAATTTATACCAAGAAATAAATTACAAGAATTTACAGAAGGTTTTCCAGGTGCAAATGCTTTAATGTATCAAGATCCAACTACAGTAGAGGGAGAAGCAAGAGTCCGTGAAGAACAATTTGAAAAAGATGGCAGATCTATGTTTCCACAAAAACAAGATGGTGGTATAAGTAAATTAGAGGGAGATCTTATTTCTAAAGTAATAATGAATAGAAATAGAGGAGTTGACTTTGTAGATAGAGCTTTTGCATTAGGAGAGAATCCAGGAACACCAATGTTTAATCTTCCAGATGATGAACAATTTGGTCAAAATATGTCACACAAGATGGCATGGGGTGATGATGATAATGGTCAAGCTTGGATGTATCCTACAATAATGAATCCTAATGATGAAGCTATTCAAGTTCCTAATCAATATGCTGATTACATTTCTTCTGAAGGTTATAAAAATGCAACAGGAATGAACCAGTATAAAGAAGGTGGAGCTTCAGATTGTCCAAAAGGTTTTTATTGGAATGGAACAAATTGTGTACCAGGAATAAATCCAGAATCTGATTGGTTTAAATTAACTGATGCTCAAAAACGTTTATTAGAAAAAGGAAATAATTTAGCTACTGTTGAAGATTGGTATAAACAATCTCCAGAACAAATGGAAATGTTTAAATCATGGATAGAT
>Ga0181349_1000399_pt1 | contig 18371 bp, 17 predicted proteins | sample Su13VDMM110SD_FD_130106 | JGI IMG/M metagenome (GOLD analysis project Ga0181349, IMG submission 130106) | Freshwater viral communities from Lake Michigan, USA - Su13.VD.MM110.S.D | ecosystem: Environmental > Aquatic > Freshwater > Lake | place: USA: Michigan | collected 2013-07-16 | reverse complement strand
TCAATGTTTATACGGTGTAGTTCCATATTTAATGTATTTTCAGAATCTTTACCAAATACTACGTTTATACTACCAGGTTTTGAAGCATCAGTAGAATCATAATATTGGAAACCTGTACGATCAACCCAGCCACCACGAACTAATGCATATTCGCCTTTACCTATAAGAACATCGCCGTACTCATCAAGTCCTTTAGGCTCAGCGTTAGTATTTGCAGGATCTGTTTTAAAAACTTCATTCTCTTCACAAACAAACCAAACATTAACAGAATCAACTCCTGCCACACTTTCTATAATAGCAACTAAATCCGATTTTGGAATTTTATCTCTACGACGATTCTTTAAAAAATAATCAGAGCATTTTGAAACTATTGATTGACGAATAACATCTTTGCTATAACCTTCATAAGTACGAACACTTATGTTTACTACATATTTTTTAATAATAGGGTCAACTATCTTAACAACAGTAGTCAGAATTTTTTGCCCGCTTTCTTCTATAAGATTATAGATTTTGGTCTTTTCTTCAGCAGAAAGTAAGAAAAGATTAATTGGAATGTTAAAGTAATCAGCGTTAGAAGGTTTTCTTTTATTTACATCAGGAATTAAGAAAAGATAAACTACATTATCATCAGTAAGATCATTATCACTAAAAGAACTAAATGCATCAATTACACTAAACATATTAAATTTTTCTAAGAAGTAAACATAATTGTCTGCGTTTGCTAAGACATACGCACGACTTGTTTTAGGCGCAAGTATACGAGTTAAATATATGGGTTCACTATCAGCACCAAAGTTAATAGGCAGGTTTACTCTTGCATTTAATGCAGTATTAAGATCTACCGTATCACCAGCTAAATCATAACCATCGTCAGCAAAAGAAAACTTAGGTTGACTATTATCAAAAATATTTCCAGCATTGCCCGCAGTTGTAAGATACTCAATTCTAATAGTAGAACCTAATATAGGAATACTACCAAAGTAAGTATTTCCAAAGTATGCATCAAGACCGCCATTAATACCTGTCTTAATTACTACGCCTTTTGCTTCATACGGAATATCATAAATAGAATCATAAACTTTCCATTTTTCATTATTCACATATACATTAATAAAACCATTATCTATTTGGTATCCTCTTTTAGCATCAACTGTGTATGATTGAAGTGGAAGTCCAGTCCCAGTTACTTGTTGAGATTCAACTTCACCTTGGTAAACTTTCACCTCAATAGATTTTTTAGCAGCAAGTTCAATACGTGTTTCTTCTGTGTTTAATACTATTAGATACGGAAGTCCAGTACCATCATTAATCATACGTGTATAATTTGGTATAATAACGGTGTTTCCGTACATATCGATTTTTTCTCCACTATAAGATAAAATAAGAGTTCCGTTTGCAGAAATTGCACGTGTAGGATTGTGTCCAGCAATTCTAGCTAAACTTTTAATAGAGATTTCTCTAGATGCAGTATAAATATTAAGTTCAGTTATACTGTCCTCAATATAATACAAGATAAGTTTACCCATGTCAAGAACTACTGACAGTATTTGTCCGTATGCACTTGCTGGGCTAAAAACTTCACCTGCTTGTTGAAATGTTGATGTAAGATACTCTCTTACGTCAGAATACATCTGACTAAAGGATATCCTATTAACTTTAAAAATTTCCATTTATATCTGCTTATTTTGCGAGGACACCAATGAACTTGGATCCATCTATGTATATATCAATGAAACATAAATCCCTCACTTCGCCAGCTTGAAATTTAACATCAATTTCTACATTATATTTACCAGCCTCTGGTACAAAAGCAGCAAGTTGACCGTAAAATGCATTTTGCAGTTGCGCGGTATTTGCGTTAAGATCAAATAAATGTTCTTCAAGACTTAAACCTAAATCAGAAGCCCCTAGAACTTCTCCTTTATGTGTAAAAATAATCATACGAATTTTTGATAGAAGAGCTTCTAACTCACTACCAGTTTCCAGTTGTCTTGGCTTAAAACTTGGATCGTTAACATTTCTACAGTATATTTCTCTTAACATTAGTAATCTTAATATTAATGGAACAAGAAGAACCAATCTGGGCTGTTCTCATCGTCTATTCTTTGTTTAACTTCTTTAAGTTCTTCAGTGCCTTCATCTTTAATCCCACTTGCATCAACTTCAATACCTCCTGGTAAATTAAACTTAAATGTTCCAAGTATTCTACCTAAAGATATTTTAGCTTGTGCGGTAATGTATCTTTGAAAGAACCAATCATCGTATAACTTGTTTTCTTCAATTTTAGCGTATGTTTGTAAGAATACGTTTCTTTTAGGATCACGTCCAACAATTTTTAGACGGTGCGTATTACGGTTATAGTCAAACCCAATTCTTTCAAGAATAAACGCCTGTGTTAAATCCCAATATGAGTATTGGGCAGTTCTAAGTACAAGGTCATCGGATTGAAACGGAGATAAAAATAATTCAGATGCAATAAGACGGTTATCAGAAAAGTCTGCGTCAACAGAGCCAAGACGGCCGCCGCCTGTTATTTCTTTTACTTCAAAAACTGTAACAACACAGTCAGGCAAAAGAAGACTACGAGTTTTCTTAAACTCGGGCTGCTTAAACCAATTTTTTTCTATTACATAGTATTGGGTTTCTACCGCAGGACCGTAATTAACATAAAACCAGTTCATAGCTTGGTCAATGATACGATTTGCTTCACGCTCAGGAATAGAATAAGGCAACGAACCACTTGCTGTGATTTCACCAGTTACCATTTCTATAAGTTCTCCTCTTGTCATGTTATTTCTTTAATTTACAGTATTAGTGGATTAGCGCATTAATGCTAATGCTCCTAACTCACTTAATGTAACTTTTTCACCTTTGTCTTTGCCATTAGCAGAAGAATGATATAAAACGCCGGCGTTAAATAATCTTTTTAGAACTTCACCTTTAACCAAATCAAATCCAATAGCATTACTTATGTTGTCCCATGAATCTCCTACATATTCTGGTTCAATCCATCCGTAACCACGTTTAATTTCTTTAATTAAAGTTTCCACATCTTTATCAAACTGTTTAACTGCACCTTCATTAAGGTATTCTTCGTATTCTTTAATATGTTTCATTATTTCTTTGCTTTTTTAATATCAACTTTCTTATCCTTATCTTCGCTTTTAAAACCCCCGTCAGATTCAGACGGTTCAATTAATTCAACAATCATGGTTTCTTTGGAAACTTTTGCAAGTTTTCCAATTTCACCGTTACGAATAACTCCTTTATTAACTTCACAGTTAATAACAAAACGTTTGTTTTCAATAAAACAATCATTACACACATTGGTTACGTGAAGCGGAGTATCGGCTATTTTAGAAAACTCAAATACATTCTCTTTCATAGCCCACGAATTTGTAATTCTGGAGTTCTTTACAGTACAGTTATAAAACCATGAACGGTCAAAAACACCTTGGATATCACAATTAATAAACTCAATGTCTTCAACTTTACAGTTATTAAGTTTTGTATCTTGAAGCTGGAAACGGCCTAAATCAGTATCGTAATTAAACTTCCCTTTTACCATCCCACCTGTTACTACAAGATCAAACAGTTTTTCTCGTAGATTGCCCCAAACAGCAGATAGAGTTTGATCATCTTTAATCATATCCATTGAAAGCTCAATGTCAGGATAGTTCTTTTTAAACTCGCCGTATTTGATAAATGATTTGTATATGATTTCTTGTTTTTCCATCATGGCTTTAAACTTAGCTCGGTCAACTTGAGAATACTGACCATTAAAGTTTAAAATGCTAAACATATGCAAGATGTAATAATCAACAAGACTAAGAATCTTACGAGCCTTAGTATGATAATCTTTACCTCCCATGTATCTGTACTCTAAATAACCTTTTTCCAACTTGGTAAAGTTTACACCAAAATACTTTTCATCAGGAGTTGCCATTGTTGAACGGCTAAACTCTTCTAACGATGGAGAATAGAACATAACCTTATTAGGTCTAAGATTTTTTATACTTCTTGCATAAACAGAATCTTTTCTTTGTGGGAATACGTCATAAACTTTACCTTCTTCAAAATCAAGTATGAATTTGGCAACATTCATTCCTGGAATGTTTACTAGTGTAGGTAACTTATTAGGATCTATACTAATATTAGCATGTATAGAACATCTTTCATTTGTGTATCCGTTATCTTTAATCCACTCAAAAACTTTAATTAGAACGTTGCGGGCATCTTTATAAGACATAGGACCCGTAACAAGTTCCATCATATTTTTACCACCTGAATAATCAGGCTCTAGTTTAAAGATATCAGAATTAGGCGTAATCGGCGAATGATAAAGAGGTTTTGGCTCTCTAATGTTACTAAGTGCCATAGGAATAACAACCCTCTTTTGTACATACTTAGCTAAACCACGAGCGGTCTTTTCAATAGATAAATTTGAATAAAACTCAAATTCATATCCAATTTTAGCGCCGTCAAGAATTTCAGCTTCAGTATAAGACTTTTTAACTTTCATTGCGGTTCTTTGCCTTTAATTTTTAATTTATAATTTTCTATTCATTACTTGTATGCTAAATCATCTTATGATTCACTTGGTAATGTTAAGAAAATTTTATCGTTAGCAACTCTTTCAATAGTGACCATAACTTCATCACCTATGTTGAATCGTTTCTTTTTCATTTTAATTTCCTTTTGGGAAATAAGACCAACCATATCTTTTTGGATTTTGATTAATGCTCCAAATGGTTGAATTGACACAACCTCCCCGCTGCGAATAATCCCAACGTTTTGATCTTTAAAGTCTTCAAGTTCTTTTCTACGGAATGAAGGATCTTCATCAGATAAAATAATTTTCTTATCTGGCGTAATTTCTCTAATCCAGAAGTCAACTTTATCTCCAGGTTTAAACTCAAAGTTCTTAAACGATTCTTTAAGAGCTGGTGACATTTTGCTGCTATGAAGTAATCCTGTAAAGATTTCATCAAACTCAACAAAGATTCCGTATTTTGCAATACCTGTAACTGTCCCTGCGTATTTTGCATCGAGGTCAAGTTCTTCAATTTTTGTTGGAAGAACATACGCAAGATATTTCTTATAAGAGAATACGAATGTACTACTTTCCATAAGATAATCTTCAACCATCACTGGAACTGTTTTACCAATCATACTGTCAAAGTCTCGTACCACATTAGCTGCCGCAAGAGATCCAGGAAGAAATCCGTTAATACCTTGAACCGCAATAATAAACCCACCTTGGTTCTTACCTGTAATAGTTCCATAGTAAGCTGTTGTAGGTTTTCCAATCTGCCCAAAGAAATCTTCTTTGATGTGAAAAAGTTGGCCTTCATAAAGAGATACCTTAACATAAGGTTTAATCATCTCAACTCTTACATGATACTGATTAGCACAGAAATGTTTTTTACCTTCTTCGGTTTGTAAACTTTCTACTAATTCTTCTTCAGTAATTCCTAACATTGTTAAGAATTTCTTCTCTTGCTCCAGATTAACCGTTGCATCAATAAATCCTGTAAGTGTAACGTATAGTTCGCGATTTGCGCCAACTCTTACATCTACAAGTTTATAAACTTCCCCTACTTTAGGCTCTTTATTTGCCGTTTCGGTCATTCCTTGATACACTGAAAGTAAATCCTCCGCGTATGAATCGTGACAATAAACATTATTGCCAGCTTTACTACTCAATTTCGAGTTTGGTACTAGCTTGCCGTTTGTTGCAAGGATTGCCCAATAGTTGTCATCGAAAATTTCGTCTTGTTTTTTTAGTTCCATATTATTGCTTTTTGTATATATCCGCGATGTTTGATCATATATTTTTAACGTCTTTAACTTGTAAAGAACCCGTATGTGTTTTTTCCTTGCTTGCACCATTTTGCAAGATATAATAAGTAGACTACGTTTGACATGGTTAATCTTTCAAACACCGGCAAATCATCTTGTATGAAAGGTAATAATTTTGTAATAATAGGTCCTACATCAATTTTTACGTTAGTCTTAACAGTTTTGCCATTCTTTGTATATTTTAAAGGAATATTAACCGTTGGTATGTCAAGAGCGGAAACTTCAGACGTAGTGATAGAATCAACTTGTTTAGGACCACGATTTCCAACTACAAACCAAGACTCTTTTGCTTTAACCATTCCTATAGGAAACGGCCAACCTGGGTTCACTATATAGATAAAAGGACCTGGACATATTCCGCACATTGTTATTCCTATTACAATAATAGCAAGAGGCGATGGAATAACTGCTAGTGGAGTCCAAATAATAGGCATGGGAATCTTAATTAGTCCAGCTGGTGTAGGTATGATAATTCCAATAGGCCAGTAGGTAGGAAGTAAATTAACTGTAGTTGCTCGCTTACAATATTTTTTCCAATATGCAAGAGATGTAGCAGGTGGAGAATTTGGATCAGGGTTGCCATTTTCTTTATCATTGTCTGCTGGCGCATTAGCACCGCTTGCCGCCGCTGCGCTAAAAGGCCACGGAATGATTTTAGCTTTCTTGCCTTCATATTTCCCAACAGATGCAGGACCACCGCCAATCATAGCACAACCACTTGTAGTTAAACTTTTAATGATGTTTGGAAATGAGTCTATGTATATCTCTGTTTCTACTATCTTTTTACGAATAACTACATATTCATCATGAAGTTTATCGAATGCTGCTTTTGCATCTATACGTTTCTTATCAAGTTCGGTGGTTTTGTTTTTACCGTTCTGAATAAACAATGATCCATCATTTAATAAATAGTATCCAAAGTTTTTACAGTACTCTACAACCGCATCATAATTATCAGTTGCAAGTTTTTCTATTACAGCAGGTAAAGCTCTTTCTTGTAAACTTAAATCACCAGTTTTTTGAGTAACTTCTTCAGGATCATCCGTTGGTTTGATTCCTTTAGAAACTGCGGTTGCAGTGTTAAAGAAATCATAACGAGTTTTCCACATACTTCCCACCCATCTACGAGCACCGCCCTTAACTTCAAAGTCATAATCAGTTGCCGATGTTTGAACTCTAATTAATGGTTTATATGAAAAGATACTTTTTTGATTAATGTCAAAATGGATCTTTGGTTGTAAAGGATTAGGAATATCACTCCACCTGTCAAAGTATCTTCCTGCTAATAATATGTTATTAGTAAACGGTTCTATGATAGCAGGTAAACCTTTTAGAATATCTACGTACGGCGATGATAGCTTGTCTCCTGACTTAAATGGTATGATTGTATATTGTGAACCTTTAATACCATTAGTATAAGGAACAGAAGTAACACTTGCATTAATTTCTTTAGTCTTGTCCAACGCAAAATAAGTAGGTTGTTCAGCTCGTACAGCATCGAGTTGCGAAGTTACTTTACTTATAGATGTAATGAGTTCTGTTTGTCTTGCAAGTAATTCAGTTATTTGTTTTTTCTTATCTGTGTTATAATTATTAGGTAATATGAACTTTTCAGTATTGTTTGTAGAAGTTGCTGCTTTTGTTGCTGTTGCTTCAATTTTTGTAGTATAAGTATATGTGTAAAAAAGATTTTCTAATTTCTTTCTATTTTCAATGAATTCGTCATTAAGTGTATTTCTTTGAGATATAAGATCATTAAATTTCTGATAATAAGCAATGTATCCTTGGTACTGTCCTTCAAAGATTCCTAATATAGTTTTTGCATGCCACACTTGAGGTTCAAGTATTCCTAAACGTTCTTTTAGAAGAATCATTTCATCAATCTTCTTTTTAAGATTATCAGCTTCAGCAAAAACTTTTTTCGTTGTGTCTACTGGATTAGGTTCTTCTACTAAAAATAACTGGTTGTTTTTTACACCCTTTTCTTTCGTGATTATCTTTTTAACTATGCCATCAACCACAGGACACGTAACCGCTATTCCACCTACTTCCATTATTGTTTCTCCGCAAACAACTTTATCCCCTTCGTTCTTAAGAACTTTTATTTCAGCATATTTATTCCCATTTGCCGTTAAACCATCAAGATTAACTAATGTGACAAGGGTATATTTGGGTGGTGCTAAAGAATCTTCAGGTTCTGGCTGCGGCTCTAGATTAACTACAGTGTCAGGTAAAAACTCGGCAGGCAAGACTACCTCCGGTGGTTTTATATCGCACTTTGCATCAATAGCTTCAGATAACTGAATGTTATTTAAAATGTTAGGAACTGCACTACGAATTTCACATTCATCAACAGCTTGTTTAGCAACAGCTTCAATTTCTTCTTTAGAATAGTTTGGAAGAATATTTACGGTTGACGCTGGCGCTGATGTTAAAGGCACCGGAACAACTGCATTGTCTCGAGTTGCGCCTGGGTTTAATCCAGCAGCATTTGCCTTTGCTCCAATTGTTGCCTTTTCAATTTTGGTATATGAAGCATTTACTGCAGCTAAAAGTTCAGATGCAGATTTACCTTCAAACCCTGTAGGCATGTAGGGAACTCCGTCTATAACTTTTGCTTTAGATTTTAATGCTTCAACTATTGCTTGAGCTGCTGGTGATAGGTCTGCCATGTTTCATGTTTAAGGAACTGTTACTGTCACAATTGTAGAAGTTGACGCTGTTTCCGCTGCAGCTGCCGCAGAAGCATTTGCTCCTGGCGAAGGAGGCCATTTAAGATCTACTGCTGCAGATAAAGATTTTAAGAATGCCCAAAGTGGTTCTGCGCCCACTGCACTGAAATTGCCAGTCGGGCCTAACTGAGTTAGTTTGGTCCCGTTCATAATACAAGTTTCAGCAGTCTCTTCAATTTTTGTAGCTGCAGTTACATTAACATTGGCTTGCGTAGTGATATTACAATCTGGTCCTATAAGTTCAATAATACTTTGTGAGTCCGCATGTTCTATTGTAATACTTACATCAGGATTAATTGTGATATGCGATTTCTTAAAGTAAATTTCAAATCCTTTAGAAGGTGTGTAGAAAACTCTCATCTGTTCATCAACATCATACATAAGAACGTGTGAGTTTAAATAAGAATCTCCAATTTCATTCTTAACTTCTTGGTTGATGTAAGCAATACTAAACCACTCTGGATTATAAAGTTCACCATCAGCAAAACTAAGTCTTACTATTGCTTTATTCTTTGGTATTGATATATTACCAAAGCCTCCATCTTCTCCTCCTCCAAATGAATTAGAAGAACCCGGAGATGCCCATGGAATATCAGCGTCAGGAATATCATCAAAAATACCAAAAACTTTAACTCGGCATCGCCCTTCTTGAAGCGGGTCATTATTGTCTACAACTTCGCCGTAGAATATCTTTCCAATTATATCTTTTTTACTTAATCCTTTTATCATTATAAATTAGCTTTTCCTAATGTTGTTGGTGGTACAAGTGCTGCGGTTAAATCAGCTTTTCCTAAAGCAGCAGTTTCAGCAGGCGCACCAGATACATCAGCTTCTCCAAGATCACTTGTGATAACAGCTGCGCCTTCAAGACTAACGTTTTGCGGTGAGGCTGCTTTCTTATTAGGTGCTTTAAGATTAGCTCTTGATGATGGCACACCAGCGGAAGCAAATGCTTCTAAGTTAGTTTTCTGTGGACTTGCAGCAGGTATTTCAGGACCTAATAAATCAACTTTACTTGCACCTCCCGTATTTGCACTTGGTGACTCAAACGATGTACTACCTAAAATATTGCTGTCGGTTGGAGCCGCTGATAAAATGGTTTTTCCTGGTGAAGTTGGTTGTATATCAGGTGATGTTAATGTTTCTTTACCTAAAGTTGCTGGTTGGTTAGCAGCACCAATTAGCCCAACGTTACCTGGGTCATTAAAGTCTGGAGTCACGCCTTCTAATGTAGTTTGACCAATAATAGTTTTTATAAGATGTATTTCAGCGCCAGTTAATTCTACTTTCTTTGCCATCTTAGCAGCAATACCCGGACTGCTTTGTCTTGCTAATAAACCTTCTATTGCAGCTGCTGGATTACTTAAAATGCTTTGTGCAGCATTAAATAAACCAAGAGGTGAAGCTTTATATACATTACCTAAAAGAAAACCATTTACTGCGTTTTTAATTAAATCTTTTGCAAATGAGGTTGCTCCGGCAAGTGCCTTTTTTCCAATCTGGCCTAATAAACTTCCGGAATTAGGTTTTCCATAAGCTGAATCAAATGCTTGCTGTGTAGTTGCACGAGTTGGGTTAGTTATATATGATTTAGGATTTGCTGCTTCATTTTTAGCATCTTCGTAATTAACATTGGTTACATAAGCGGCAGCATCTTTGCCATATTCTTGCCATACTAAAGTATCATCAAGTATTGCACCAAGTAATCCATACGTATTACTTTCATGAATAACACCTGGCTTAATTACAAACTTGTTAGCAGCCACGGTATCACCTATAATTCCAACTGTCTCTAAAAACGGTGGAGCTTCAGTTAAGTCAAGTTCACAGTGTTCAAAAGAAAACTTAATAAATGTTGCAGCTGACCACGGTTTTGGGGTGTTAGGAGTAACTAATCCATAATCACGTGGTGTCTTTGGACCTATATCTAATCCTGCACTCGCAGCGGCACCTGCTAATACAGACATACCTTTTTGCTGTACGGATGTACCAACTTTCTTTGCAAGTTTACCTAATTTTGTCTGCGGGTCATTTGTGGTATCAGGCCCAGGATTATTAGTAGCTGCTTCAACAACAGGACCAATTTTCATAGAACGAACTTCACTAATAATGATATCCATTTTAAACCAACGCATATGATCCGGGACTGCGTATCTCATCCAATTAGCATCAAAAACAGCTTTACGGTAGCAGTCTATCAGATATGTCATTTTCATATCAATAGATTCTAAAGTTTCTATTGTAATCTTTTTATCTTTAGCCCTCCAGTTATTTTTTGGATCAATCTTCCATGCATCTGCAAGACCAGACACTTTTACAAAATACCAAGGACAGTCATTTACTAATGAGGAAAACCCAGTTTCAAATAATCTTATGTATTCAGCTCTTTTATATTCACCGCGACTTTTTAAATAGTTATACGTAGAATATTTGTTATTATGTTTCCAGCCATCACTTGTATTTTTTTTCTCAGTATCACCTTCTTTCTTTGCCGACGGCGCAATATATTGTCCACAAAAAAGACCATGCGGCAAGTCGTCTAAATCAACTTCGTTGTTTAAACTTGTTACTAATCTTATCTGAAATCCCATATAAGTAGGATCTTGCCAGTCTGACATATTTCCTGGTGGATTGGTAACCGTAGACGGATTACCATATGAAAGAAAAGATTTTGTTACACTATCTGCGTACTGCATGGTTCATTATTATTTTTATCCAAGTGGAGTTGGCCATTCTCGGCGTGTCATTACAAATGTTTGGTAAAAAGCAGGTCCATTAGTTTGTCCACCACCTTTACCGTCAGTTTCTACAGGACCTTTTTTTGTATAATTAAAAGAAATTCCATTTACCATATAATATCCGCTATAGAATTGGTCAAGAACTGGAACAGCGCCAGCGCCTTTGTTTTCATCTTGAGCTTTTCTATCTCCACCTGCTGCATCTAAGAATGCTTTCTTTTCATCAGATTGCGATGTAAGTAATAGAGGTATTCTCTCTCCATTGTATATATTGGGGTTCCAGCGTTCTACATTTACCTCAAGATATAACTTTTTTAATTCAAGAAGGTTTCTTTCATTATTTGCAATAGCAAATGTATACTTATCATGAACGTTAGTACTTTGAATACCTTTCCATACAAAACGATTTTGAGTTTTCCAATATTCTTCAGCTGAAGGGGATTTTCCATCTTTAGCTGCTTCTTCTTTTTTAGGAAACGTTCTACCTTTTAAGATAATCTTTTTCTTTTCAGCACCATCTGATGTTTTAGGATCTACAAATATATTCCAATACTTTAAACTTTTCATATCAAAGAATTGAACATTATACTTATAGCCGTGTTCTTCGTGTATTCTTGAACTTTCATTTTTTGTTTTATATCCTTTAATGAATACATTTGTTCCTGCCATATTCTCTAACATCGTTAAGAATTTAGGAGACTTACTCTGAGCTCTTTCAATTTCATCAACCTTATTACTGTAAAAGCCAGTTGCTAAAGTGATGTCAAGAATACCAGCAGCAAGCTGGCCTTCTCCTTCTAATTGATTATTTACATTAATAAAGTTTAAATGATAATAAACATCTATGTAACATTTATAAAAACTGTTTTCATCTTTCCAAGATGCCGCTGCAATATGTTGAATATATTCTTCCCAGCTACTACCTGCACATAGCCAAGCTTGTGAATCACTAGTTGATGTTTCATTGGTTGCATAACCCATTTGCAATTCTTGAGCAATTTGGTTTAACACTTCAAACGATGTACCTGTGTAAGATTTAATAAGTTGATCTTTAATGTGAGGTATGAATAATTCACCAGATATAGTTGTTGTACCACCTCTATTTTCTGGTCCGCCTTCACCACTAGAAACATTTTTTATAATGTAATCATTACGTATTGGTTTAAACGCATTGTTTTTAGCTCTTAAGAATACACTTAAGATATCCCCATCTTTTGGATAACCTTGTGATCTAAACGCGTCAGTTTTATATAATGTAAAAATAAATGTAACTTTTGGCAAAAACCCAGTAGCATCTATTGTAAAATACTCTATTTCATCAGGGTCAAACACATAATTATTAATCGTAAGAAATGGATATTGAACGCCAAGCTCATTTTGTACTTGATGCCCAGTTGTAGTTCCTTTCTTGTTTTCAGGCAGTTTATCACTAGTACCTGTAAATGCATCTTCTGCTTCAAGTCTGTCTATCTTTATCTTTGGGTCAAGAAGAGATCTTATGATAGTTTTTTCGTCTTGTGCCATTACTTATTGTTTAGTCTATTCTTAATTAATCTTGAAATAAATTCACTTTTTGATAAAGGTTTATCACAGTCTTCGTTTTGCTTTGTTACATTAGGTCCAAATACAATTTTACCATTTCTTACCTGTAATTCAGTATCTCCAAATGCTGCATAGTTAGGAGGTAATGCAGGTTGATTACCTTTAGCTGGATTTGGTTTTCTTGGCGTGTCACGTTTATCAAAAGATCTTAATGCAGGATCAACTGTAGATTTTTTTTCTGGTGTTATATATTGATCTCTAATGTCATTTATTTGCAAATTGTTTGTGTTACCTGTTCGCATGTTAGCATTCATGCTTGGTATGTCAAATGTGTAAAGTACGTCGCCTTCTTCTATACAAAAAGGATTACTTATTCCATTAAACTTTAAAACACCTTCAAGCGCTGACAGATAGCCGTACATCTTTTGCGTTATTAAATCAGCTCGCATAGAATCGTCAGCTGTAACTAAATAATAATCAATAATGATAGGACGATAGCCAAGTTGGGTAGCTATCATATCTTTTTCTATAAAGTTAACTATTTGGGTTCCACTTTTATCTTTAATAAAAGGTTTACTATCTTGTGTTTTAAAAAACTCTAACATCTGTATGATTATTTTTTAGTCTCTGCTGCTGGTGTTGTTGGCGTGTATGCGTATCCTTGCGAATACATTGCAGCAAAATGCGAACCTACAATTGGCGCTTTATTTGTAGACGCAGGATTTGTAGCTTCATTTTGTTTTTGCTCCGCAGTTTTACCATCTGCTTCTTTATCTGATGTAGGCTCATTACGCATTAATTTATATCTTCTTGGTATAGAAGAGTCTACAGGAGACTGTGAACTTGATGCTAAACTTTTTTCATAATCTTTAGGTAAAGAATAAATACGGCCTCTACCTTTATTAAACATAGATTCAATACCTGCCTTATCTCGAGGCATTCCATGTTCAAGCGATATTGTAACTTTTATTTCCGCCGGAAAATCATCAGGCCCGAGTTCTTCACTAAATTCAAGTTTAGCACTTGTACATATCATATTACCCATCATCATCATCGGATTCATTGGCGGTCCAACACAAACATGCCATTCACCAATAGGAGACCCTGTTAATAAGGAGTGAATGCCTTCAGTTACTAATGTAGATTCTGTAGTTGAATTTTTAAAGAAAGCTTTAGCCCCTGCGGTTGCTAAACCTTTTAAACCTTCGATAGGGTCTTCCAAAAGCTTGTTAAACATATCACTGAAATTATCAGCAATTTTTGAAAATTGATCTTTTAGTGCATTAAAGAACCCTTCAGGATTACCTGCTAGCCATGCTGCTCGACCAGCGTTCCCTCCTAAAAAAGGATCGCCTTGTCCTTGTCCTGCGTGTGGCATATGACGGTTGGCACCACCCCAAAATGGAGCTGTTGCTGAAGTCATTAACATAGCATTTGCAATTATATCAAGAGCTGCTGCCTTTGTGTTAATTCCACCTATTCCTCTTAAGCTGTATTCAAACACAAGATCTATCTTGTGCGAAAAGACAAGACCTCTATCACGACCTTTAGTAGTAGTTATTACGTTTATAGGTCCCTGAATTTTATTTGCATATGGACCATTGTTATAAGGATCGGGCGGAGTAACAGACGGTTGTCCTGTTCGGGCATCACCAGTTGCTAGTAAACCAAATGCTTTACCTAAACCAGGCGCTGGATTATTTACAGATGCGGCGCTTCCTGATGTAGTTACTTGCCATACGTCCGCTGTGAAGTCTTTCCATTTTAACCCTGTTTCAATAGGTCCTAAGATAGACGATATTTTATTACCAGTATCTTCACCTAAAAACGTAAGCATTGTAGCCACAGGTTTTAGTTTCTCAAGGTCTTTAATATCACCACGTGCTTCTTCACCACTTGTAACAGAATCATTAACAGGAAACGGATATCTTCTTAAAGTAATAAGATAGTTATTTGGAATTTTCTTCCACCATTTTAAAAATGCAAAGTCAGTATACTTATAAGGAAATTTTGCAATGTTTGGCTCACTAGAACGGCTCCAAGTAACAATTTCATTTACTGTTGGTGCAGTAGAAGCTTGAACACCGCTACCATCACCAACGCCAGGTTCAGATATGTTATAAAAACGTATGCTATTTTCTCTGTCAATTAAATACTTATTGTTAATTTTGCCGCCCGCTGCTTGTAAATTTATATATGAATTAGGATTAAGTAATGCAGGCACCCCAATAAACTCTGCAGCACGCATTCTAAGTTCATCAGCTGAAAATTCGTTTTGCATTTTCTTTTTACCCGTTTTTTGGGCTTCTGTATTTGCGCCTTCAGCAAATTGCATACCATCAACAAGAGGATGTTCATTTTCAGCAGACATAGAATAAACCACTTGGCCATCAGCGCCGGCTGCAAAAACCAGTCGTAAGTCAAAAGGATCTTTTAATTCTGCTGCTCCTGTATCGGCTGCTGTTTTATTTGTGTCTGGTTTAGACGGTTCTGCTTCTTTGGGCACAGGACGCTGTTGCATAGATGCAACTCCAGGATACGCCCCTTGCAACGCACTTATAGCTTCCTTTTTAAGTGTAGCCTCATCTACAACAGATATAGGCTGGAAAGGGTAACTGCTATAAATACTATCTTCACCTGATCCTTTATAAACTTGTATAAAGTGATCTTGTCCAAATCTATTATTTATGTTATATTCAAAAGTATCAGCCATCTAAACTTAAATGATTTTCTTAGACTTATAGTCTATTTTTAGTATATATCATACAAGCAATTTCTAAGGTAATATGAGTCTATTCAGTTTCTTCTAGCCAAGTGACTGGAACTGTAATGCACTCTATGATATGCACTTTCTTAATAGTTGGAAAGAATAAGATTTCGTCAAAGAGCTCGTACAGTTCTTCATTCTTTCCTTTTTCTGTTAGAAGTATTACACGGTCAACTACCGTGCTGTCTTGGCAAAAATGAATTAGGCCACGAATAATCTCATCATTAAGATTAAGATTAACATAAATAATTGACTGCATCTTTTTACCTGACGCAGTCGAAGTTATGATTTTCTTTATTCTTTGATTAACAATAAATGAAGCATAATCGTCTACTTGCCCAACTTCATACCCAAGTTCAACAACAACTTCATCAACGACAATGATTTGTTGTTTTCTTAAGTTAAGGAAAGCTTTCTTTAATTTGCTTTTATCTTCTATTGTTATGTATAAATTCATTCTTGTGTTTCTTGGGATACGATTTTTTTCATGGTTTTCTTTTCCCAACGATCTTGCTCAATTTTAAGTTGAGCGTCTGCTGCCGCTGTTGCTTCTTCATCAGACATGCCATCAGATTGGTATCTTTCAATCATTCGTGTATATCTAAGTGTTTCTTGCTCGATTTCATATTGCTCTCGAGCTTGAACATTTTGTAAGTGGATTTGTTTTCCTGAAGCAGCGCGTCTTTTACGCAATTCAGCTTTATCAGCTTCAGACATATTTTGATAAATTTTTTGAAGACCCGCTGATTTCTCAAGTTCTCTTCTTTGTTTTCGGTTATACATGACCTGTTGATTTTAAATAGAAGTAATTAAATAGTCTAAGGAATGCAGCAAGTGCAAGAGTTTCTTCGGTAATCATAATTTCATTTGAAGGCATCATAATTAATTCTGATAGTTCTTCCTTTTTTGAACCATCGCCCTCAGCATTTGATTTTGGTAATCCAGTGACATCTACAGCAAATGTAGGTACTTGTCTGTCACTGTCTTTATACGGAAAAAAGTTACCTAAATAAATCCATCTTTCATTCTCTTCAGGCGGTGTAGTGAACCCGCCTTCTTCTATTAGTTCTCGTTTTGCTGTTGATAGCAAATCTTCGTCTTCATTATCAATAGTTCCTGTGATAAGCGTATGACAAAAATCACCTTCTCTTAAAGTATTGTATTCTTTAAGAAGACCAATTTTACTAATCATACCTGTATCATCAACGGTAAATGGCATCACGGCAACCGACATAGTTTTCATCTTAATCTTTTGATGACCTTCTATCTGGATTACATCAAAGTTTTTAAAGCTCTTTAATGTTTTAAACTCTTTCATATTTTTCTAAATTTTCGTATGGTGTTTCTGTTAGTTCTTGTGTAGCCGCTGGTATGTCAAAAATATCAGCTGTAAGTTCAAGAGCTATTTGTCGTTTTAAACCTTCAACCATTTCTGGCGTAATGCTATCTTGTAGGTATCTTAATACTTGTTCTTGTCCATCATCAAACGAAGATGCTAAAACTTTAATTAAATCAAACGGCGGCATATTAATAGAAATAGCAATTCCAACCTTTTGTTCAGATTTCTTAGAGGATAGAAGTAATGCGGCTAACGGACTAATAGTTTTAACAGGCTCTTCTTGCATTGCTGTAACTACAGGTTCAATTCTCTGTAATGGTTGAGGTGCAAGATCGTTTAGCATGATAAGACTTTCAGGACTATCATCAGCTATTTCTAAAATGTAATCGCCAACTAAGTTTGCATTACATCGACTGCCATCAATGAAATTTAAAAATTGCATTCCGCCGTCTTCAACTATTTCACTGTCAGTTTTTACAACTTCACCGGCTTTTTCACCTTTGATCCATTGATATGTTTTAAGACTCATATTATTTGTTTTAGTATATATTTCACTAGATTTCAAGGTAGTTTCTGTATTCTCGGTGGTATTCGACCATCCACTCAGCTGGGAATCCTTGTGCTGCCCACGAAAGGTATTCTTGCCTAAAATTTTCCAAAACATATTCGATATGATGTTCATAGTCTCCTTGTGAAAATTCATTTAAAGAAGTAAGAGGTATTCTAAACGTATGCTGAGTGCCTTTAACTCGCCAAAAGAAATTCTTCTGACGTGCAATATCTTTATATCCGTACTCAACTTCCAACGGTGTCCAACCATACGGTTTAGCGTCCATTTGCCCTTTTGCGTATAGCTCTTCAAAATCTTGATGAAATGGCATCTCTTATTTTTCTTCAGCTTGTGCAAAGTTTTCTTTTGGCGTAGTCTCAACAGCCATTAGACACATGTCTAATATTGTGCCTCTACTTTCATTGTGCAATTCCATAAGAGCTTCAATGTCTTGCTTCATCATTCGGATTGCTCCAGTTCCTTCTTCGCCATTACTAATTTGTATAATGACACTATCCCATTCATTTACTACTTCTGGGTTTACGTATTCAGTTTCTTCTGACATAATAGTATATTTTTTGTTTTATTTATATTCACCAAGAGTAAGATAGTTTTTCGTCATAAAAAAAGTTGGACAAACTGTCCAACTTTCTGTCCAAGCTATATAAGTTTATTAGTATTCTACAGTAAAAGCGAGTTGCTCATTTGAAACTACAACGTCTTTAGCTTTACTAAATGCTTTAGAAATTGCAATCTTACCTGCATCATATACAGCAGTTTTTTCAGGCTCAGATAATTTCTTAAATGTACTTGGTTTAAAAATAGAACCGCTTTTAGT
>Ga0181349_1000398_pt1 | contig 18384 bp, 33 predicted proteins | sample Su13VDMM110SD_FD_130106 | JGI IMG/M metagenome (GOLD analysis project Ga0181349, IMG submission 130106) | Freshwater viral communities from Lake Michigan, USA - Su13.VD.MM110.S.D | ecosystem: Environmental > Aquatic > Freshwater > Lake | place: USA: Michigan | collected 2013-07-16 | reverse complement strand
CGTCTCATCCAATCTTCTTTATATCGTACAAACTCCTGGCCGGCTGTGGAATATTCCATAGTCGTGCCATCTTGTACTGCCATTAACACTACGCCGTTCTCAATACTAGTACCGTGAATAATATCGTGTGCTAAAGCATACGCTGCTAATTGATGAAAGTAATCATCAATCCATTCTCTTCGTTTAGGCTTAACGCTTTGTTTAAAGTCGACAATAGCCGGCTTTCCGCGGTACACGCCTACTAAATCGGTAGTGCCTGCATACTTCTCTGGATAATAAAGAGAGACCTCGGATCCCCAGATTTCATCCAAGTTCTTGAAGTATGTATTGATCAGCTTGTAGCCCATCTCATAGCCCTTACACATAAGCCAATTCGTAGGTCTAGGTAGATTACGCGCTGCAATCATGCGTTCCATCACATTATGCATGTGTGTACCTACAGTAGCCGCCTCATTCTTTATACGGTCCGCTTCTTCTGCACCAACCCTCGCGGCCCACGCGTCAAGATGAGATTTATCTTTTGTATCAGAAAGTACCGTTGTTACGCTCGGTAGCTTCTGTTCCCCGTATACATATCGACGGCCCTCTGGCGCATCAATACGCTGCAGTGTCTCATATTTATACAGCTTTCTTACTGGAATTAAATCAACCATTCTTTAAGATCCTCTCCCATAACTTGGTTAGCGATATCGATTTTAGCGCGCAAGGCCTGGACGATTTTTTCATCAACTGTTTTCGGCGATATAAGGTCAATGTAGGTCACCTTTTTAGTTTGCCCAATACGGTGGGCACGATCCTCTGATTGTAACCGTACTTCTAAGTCAAAGCTATTGCTGAAGTACACCACTACATTGGCAGCCGTCAAAGTCAAGCCGTAGCCTCCTGTACGTGGGTTGCCTACAAAGAAACGCAGCTCCGAATCAGGGTCTTGGAAGTCAATGACAATCTTCTGTCTATCATCCGCCTCTGTATCACCATAATAGGTAGCAACGGAATTCATGCCGTATTCCTTCTGTAGCGCAAGCTTAATTGCCTCAATATCGTGGCGATAATTTGCCCAGATAATAATCTTGCCAGAGGATTCTTCTACGACGTTCATTAGCTCTTTTACCCGGTTATTAGGTAGTTCTTTTACGGTGCCATCATCTAACTTTACGTGGCCACAGACAATTTGATGCAAGCGCATAATCTGTGTCAAGGCATTGACAGTACTGACCATGCCTTCTTTAAACAAAGACAAAGCCATTGTCTTCATTTCCATATAAGCTTTGATTTGCTCGTCTGTCAGTTCTACTTCTCGCTTCGTATACATCTTATCCGGCAGGTCCAAACACTCTTCTTTAGTCACACGGAAAGCAAATTTATTAATCTTTTCCTGCAGCTCGTCCAAGTGCCTATACCCAACCACCTGTTTAAAGGAGTGTGTTGCCAGGCTTCGTTCTACAGTGACCGCGTACCGCGCTTGGAAGGCATAGAAGCTACGGCTGTCTAAACACTCCTCTGACAGGAAGGCACACTGCTGGTATAAGTCCATCGGGCTTTTCGTTACAGGCGATCCGGTCATAATGCGTCGGTACTTAGCGTACTTGCCTACCTTAACAGCGTTCTTGGCCCGCGCAGCAGTAGGCGTCTTAATCGTAGTACTTTCATCAATGGCCATAAAAGCTTCATGCGACATCAAGAAACGATTCGCGAACTTCACGCCTTTATCTGTAGATAAAGCTTCAATGTTCATAATCAGTATCTTTAAATCTTCTGTTACTTCAAACAACCTATCCATTGATTCTCTTTCCGCCTTCTTAGGGGATGGATTCCAAAGCGCCATTCTAAATACTACATGTGAGGGTAAATGCTTCGGTAATTCTGTTTCATGCCAGTTCCTATATACGCCTTTAGGGGCCACGATAAGTACGGCATTTATGTTTCCCTGGTCATACAACATGGCAATATTATTAATCACCATAAAGCTCTTTCCGGTACCCATATCGGCAAATAAAGCGGCAACTCTATGATTCCAAAAGCGTTCTAGGTATGCCTGTTGATGCAAAAAAGGCTTGTTTTTAAAAGGATAATTGTGTAAAAATTTTGTTGTCATAGTCTTTCTTTCTAGTTGGGGTTGCAATCCCATAACGACAAGTGTACACTGACTTTTCCAATTTAGAAAGGAGAAATATAGTGCCTAAAGTTTATGTCGTCTCGGAAACGGGGTCGCACAACATTACACCTGCGATGAATTACGGGGATATTGAAACAATATTACCACCTAATGCACAAATTGCATTTTCGGTGTATCCTACGGTTAGAAGAATTCAACGCAAGTTAGACAAGTTTACAGATGAGGATTATCTCCTCTTCATTGGTGACCCTACTGCCATTGGGATTATCAGTGCCATTGCGGCAAGTAAAAATAATGGTAGATTTAAGTGCTTGAAGTGGGATAAACTAGAAAAACGGTACATCCCTATTCAAGTAGATTTGTTCCCTAAGAAAGGAGAAATAGATGAGTTTGACGAATATATTTGAGGAAGACGCAGGCGCGCTTCAGGTTAAAGATGATGAAATCTTAGGCATCGCTAATCTAGCAAAACGCGCTAAACTTTTAGAAAAAGAACTTACTGATATTGAGGTAGTGTTCAAAGAGCGTAAAGAGCAGTACCGTAAGTTGACTGAGGAATCTATCCCTGAGGCACTTGCAGGTATGGGCATGAAATCATTTAGAATGGAAGATGGTTCCTCTATTGAGATTAAGCCTTTCTATAGCGCATCTATCTCAGAAGCACGTAGAGCTGAGGCCTATCAATGGCTCAGGGACCACGGCTTTGATGACATCATTAAAAACACTGTCAGCGTTCGTTTTGGACGCGGCGAAGACGAGCTTTGTTCTCGTCTATTGAATCTACTTGGTGAGACCGGCTACCCAGCTGATCAGGCCGAGAAGATAGAACCTATGACCTTAAAAGCATGGGTTAAGGAGCAAGTGGAACGCGGTAACGAGTTCCCTAGCGAATTGTTCGGCGCATACATTGGCCAAAAAGCAGTAATTAAATCAGCTTAACGATAAAAGGAAAATGAATCATGGCTAATAAACCAGAATCAGCAGTAGCAGAAGTAAAAGGCAATACAACGTTAGTACTAGGCGCATCATTTGAAGATGACGCACAAAGCGGCTTTGACAATATGAGCCAGGAAGACTTTGCGCTTCCGTTCTTACGCTTACTAACAAACACTTCACCTGAAGTTGGCGAAGTTGACGGTGCATTACCCGGTATGATTTTCAACAGTGTCACTGGTCAATTGTATGATGGTAAAAAAGGCATCCTCGTAATCCCTACTGCATATGTTCGTCAGTACATAGAGTGGGCACCACGTGGTAGCGGTTCAGGAGCACCTATCAACATCTACCCAAGCACTAGCGATATCCTATCTAGGACGCATCGTGAGCCAGGTGACAACCGTGATTATTTAGATAGCGGTAATTACATTGAAAACACTGCCAACCATTACATTATGGTATTAGATGATGCCGGCTTACCAAGCCCAGCATTGATCGTGATGAAGTCAACACAATTGAAGAAATCACGTAAGTGGAATTCGATGATGATGTCTGTTAAATTGTCAGGGAAGAACGGTCTTTACACTCCTCCGATGTATAGCCAAGTCTATCGTCTTAGCACTGTAGGCGAATCTAACGATAAAGGTAAATGGTTCGGCTGGGAAGTTGAACGTGTTGGTTCAGTAGAAGATGCTGGCGTTTACCAAACTGCTAAACTATTTGCACAATCAGTATCATCTGGTGATGTAAAAGTTAAGCATCAAGATGAAGCGGCAAGCGAAGAAAACTTACCATTCTAAGCATTTGGGGGAACGCATTTTAGCAAGTACCCCATCTTAATCCGAGAAAGATAGAATGACTGACATTACAAGATTCAAAGCAATATTTACTGGCTTAGACATTGCTTATGGAACATATAAAATTGAAAAAGCCAAGGATAACGGAAAGCAGGCCGGGAAGGCTGTTGTTGTCCGTAAACCACCTACAGACAATCTATGGACTGATCACTTAAATGGCGTAGAACCCAGCTTAGGTATCATTCCTATTCGTGCGGATAACTCCTGTATTTGGGGATGTATTGACATCGACCAATACCCATTGGATCACCTGGGCTTAGTGACGAAGATACGCAAGTTGGAATTACCACTTGTCGTATGCCGTAGTAAGTCAGGTGGCGCACATGTATTTTTATTTACTAAAACGCCTATTCCAGCAAGTGACATGCAGCGCTACTTGAAAGCATCTGCAGGATTACTAGGTGAATCAGGTCGTGAAATCTTTCCTAAGCAAACAGAGATCCTAGTTGAGCGTGGAGACACAGGTAACTTCTTGAATCTACCGTACTTTGCAGGGAACGATGGTTTTCGCTACGCAATTAAAGACGATGGTACTGCGGCCTCACTTGAGGAGTTTTATGCGCTCTATGACCGCTTTGTGCAAGACGAAAATCTTAAATTTCCAGAAGAACCTGCAGAAGCAGACAATCCTATTAAAGATGGTCCTCCTTGCTTACAGGCGCTATGCAAACAAGGCTTTCCTGAAGGAACACGGAACAACGGCCTATTCAGTATAGGCATCTACCTAAAAAAAGTATTTCCTGTGGGCTGGGAAGACAAGCTTATGGAATACAATTACAAGTTCTTTGGTCCGCCATTGGGTTTGAACGAAGTACAGATCGTAGTCAAGCAACTTGCTAAGAAGGAGTACTTCTACAAGTGCAAAGATGCGCCTCTTAATTCGTTTTGTAATTCAGGCGTGTGCCGTACCCGTAAGCATGGGATCGGGGGCAACGGTCCAGATGCACCTGAGATGGGATCGCTATCTAAATACAATTCAGAGCCGCCTTTGTGGTTCTTGGATGTAAATAGCAAACGTATTGAATTAGAAACTGATAGCTTGTTTAATCAAATGGCTTTCCAAAAGGCATGTATTGAGAAGATCAATATGCTGCCTCCTACCTTGCGTAAGCAAGATTGGGAAGCTGTGCTCAACGGCCTACTTAAAGAGATGGTGGAGCTGGAGCAGATTACAGAAGCATCAGAAGACACGAGCATTACCGGTCGCTTTGTTGACCTTGTTGAAGAGTTCTGTACTCACTTACAACAGGGCATGGACCGCGATGAGATTCTACTTGGCCGTCCTTGGACGAATGAGGATGAAGGCCTTGTGTATTTCCGAATCAAGGATCTGGAAGCCCACTTGAAGCGTAATAACTTCTCTGGACTTTCTGCTCCGAAGATGGCGCAACGTATGCGCGAAATGAGCGGAGAACCTGTTAATCTATACCTAAAGGGACGTTCTACACGTGTGTGGACTTTGCCTAGGTTTGATAAACAAGACTCTCCTTTTGTAACCCCTGAGATGAAGAAAGCGAGTCCATTCTAATGAATGAAGATACCTTAATGATTGATGATTTAGATGACGCTTTAATCGGCGTCTGTATGACCTGGCATGGCAATATGATGGTTGAACGTGCTATCTACAGTGGTGAGTTGATTGTAGAGCGTTTAGTTGAGACCAGCGAAATGACAGAGGAAGAAGCGCTTGAGTATATTGATTTCAACATGGTGGGTGCATATGTAGGTGAAACAACACCTATTATCATGTGGCCTATCTTAGACGACCTCGATTCTTAATCATGGATATCAGGAAAGTATTCGGTCCCCCTGGATCAGGAAAAACTACTTTCCTGTTAAATGTTATTCAAAAGGAATTAAATGATGGCGTACACCCTGCTGACATGGGTTATTTTGCTTTTACGCGTAAAGCTGCAACGGAAGCAAAAGAACGTGCCGTAGAGAAGTTCCCGCATCTAAATCCAGAGGTTGACTTTCCATGGTTTAGAACACTTCACAGCCTTGCATACCGATGCCTCGGCATTAGTAATAAAGACATGATGAAGCCTGAGAATTACCGAGAGTTCGCTAAAGAAGCAGGCATACAGATTGGCGTAGATAATGGCGAAGAAGACTTTATGGTTAGGGCAGATAATCCTATCCTAAATGAGATCAACATTGCCCGTATCAAAGAACTAGATTTACGTACGCATTACAACAATAGTGAAATGGGTATCGAGTGGTATCACTTTGAGTATGTAGAACGCGCTTATCGTCAATATAAGTCGGCCAATGACCTACTTGACTTTACCGATTTATTAGAGCGTATTGTGGAAAACGCAAATAGGCTGCCTAAATTAGAGGTACTTATTATTGATGAAGCACAAGATTTGTCTAAACTACAGTGGAGATTGGTAGCAGAACTTGCGTCTCGCGCAAAACGCTCCTTCCTTGCGGGTGATGATGACCAGGCCGTATATAACTGGGCAGGCGCAGATGTAGACAGCTTTTTAGGATTTGATGGAGACATCACTGTCCTGGAGCAATCTTACCGTGTTCCTGCTAAGGTGCATGCTCTGGCTAACAGCATCGTTAATCGTATTCGTAAAAGACAACCAAAGACTTGGAACCCTCGTGATTACGAGGGAGATGTAAAGTTTTATAATGATTTCCAGCATGTAGATATTACACAAGGCGAGTGGCTTATCCTCGCTTCAACGAATTACTTATTGAATGAGATGCATAACTGGATTAAGTCGCAAGGACTATTGTTCGAGCGCCACGGACATCGGAGCATCAATGAGGCCGTCATGACTGCGGTTCTTGGATGGGAAACACTTCGCAAGGGTAAAGAAGTCCCTTTCCCTGTGGTCCGACAGATCTATAAACACCTTAATTCTAATTTTATCAAACGTGGCCATAAAATGCTAAAAGATATTGACCCAGAAGGTATGTTTTCTATGGATTACTTAAAAGAACATCATGGCCTTGATACAGATATCATCTGGCATGAGGCCTTGACCAAGATCGGTGAAGAGAAGCGCGATTACATCATTGCGCTTTTACGTCGTGGCACGAAAATTACAGGCAAGATTAATATTAAGCTGTCCACGATTCACGGAGCAAAAGGTGGTGAGGCGGATAATGTCTTACTGCTCACGGACCTTTCTACTAAATTTGCAAACGAGTATGAGAAAAATGCGGACGATGTTAATCGCCTTCTGTACGTAGGAATCACACGTGCACGTGAAGCGCTTCATTTAGTCCTACCCAAGAACGAACGAAAAGGCTTTAGACTATGAAACCCCTTGTGCTATTCCCTACTTCATCTGAATGGCTTCCGCCACAGAGTTTTCCTGATTTATCTCAAGCAACTGAAATTGCAATTGACTTGGAGACATGTGACCCTAATATGGAGAAGTTTGGCCCAGGCTGGCCCCGTAAAGACGGCTTCATTGTAGGCTATGCGTTTGCCGTAGATGGATGGCGTGGCTACTTCCCTGTCGCTCATCAAGGCGGTGGCAATTTAGATAAAGGGATTGTAGAGCGCTGGGTCAAGAAGACCTTGGCATTACCCTGCGACAAGATCATGCACAATGCGGCATACGACACAGGCTGGCTGAAAGCACAAGGCTTCGAGGTCAACGGACGGATTATTGATACCATGCTTGCCGCCGCAATTGTGGACGAGAACCGTTTTTCATTTGCATTGAACAGTTTAGGCTTTGACTATCTAAAAGATATTAAATCAGAGCAGGGCCTTAAAAACGCAGCTGCAGACTTTGGGGTACATCCTAAAAAAGAATTATGGAAGTTGCCTGCAATGTACGTAGGGGATTATGCAGAGCAAGACGCGGCATTGACCTTGAAGCTTTGGCATCATCTCCAAACGTTATTGCGTAAGGAAGAGGTTGAGTCCATCTTTGATCTTGAGACAGAGATGTTACCTATCCTTATCGACTTAACATTTAAGGGCATTCGCTTTGACCGGGAAAACGCTGAGAAGCTAATTAAGACCATGAAGAAGCAGGAACAACAGTTCCTATCCAGTATTAAGAAGGAAGTAGGTAATCATGTAGATATCTGGGCAGCCGCAAGTATCGCGACTGCTTTTGATAAGCTCAAGGTCACCTACCCACGGACCGAGGCCGGCGCACCAAGCTTTACTAAAACCTTCCTGGAAGGTAATTCCCATCCTGTCGCTAAGATGATCGTGGAAGCCCGTGAACTGAACAAGACCCACGGAACATTCCTACAGCCTTATTTAGATTTCTCTGCTGCGGATGGACGCATACATCCCCATGTCAATCAATTACGCTCTGACGATGGCGGTACAGTGACGGGAAGACTTTCCATGTCACAGCCGAACTTACAACAAGTACCTGCTCGACATGAAGTGATCGGGCCATTGGTTCGTTCCTTGTTCTTACCGGAAGAAGGCGACCTATGGGCGGCGAATGACTTCTCTTCACAAGAGCCTAGACTACTGGTGCACTACGCTACGATGCTGGACCTGCCAGGCGCTGATACCATGTGCCGTGCCTATATCGAAAATCCAGACACAGACTTCCACCAGATGGTGGCAGATATGGCAGGAATCGAGCGGAAACAAGCGAAAACTATCGGGTTGGGCCTCATGTATGGGATGGGTAAAAATAAGCTGGCAGGGGAGCTAGATTTACCTGTGGATGAAGCTAGTGAATTGATTACGACCTTCCATAACAAAGTTCCTTTCCTACGCGGTACTGTGGACGCTGTGATGCGTAGAATTGAAAAACCATCCTCTAATGGTGCTATTCGTACCCTGCTTGGGCGTAAATGTCGTTTCCCACTATTTGAACCTATCGCGTGGGGTGTGAATAAGGCATTGCCTTACGAACAAGCAGTCGTGGAATACGGACCACGGGTCAAGCGTGCAGGTACGTATAAGGGTTTGAACCGTTTAATTCAAGGTTCTGCAGCAGACCAGACTAAAGCTGCGATGATCGCGCTTCATAAAGCAGGATTCCGTATCCTTTTACAAGTACATGATGAGGTTGCGGTGTCAGTAAAGAACAGAGAAGAGGCAGAGGCAGCTGCAGAAATCATGAAAAACGCTGTCGAGCTAGAAGTACCAAGCAAAGTGGATGTTGAGATTGGAACCTCCTGGGGTGGCGCTAAGTAAATAGTGCTTGCGCTATTCTAAAAGCTTATGATACAGTGTCTCTTCAATAGAAAGGAGAGCTTATATGGCAAAATCACCATCTAAAAGAGACACTGCATGGGCAACCCTAATTATTAGGTCCAAGTCTTACGCAATGCTTAAAGAAGTAGCAGGGTATTACGATGTATCCATTGGTCAAGCTGCAATGGACCTTATTGATAGAGAATTCAATAAGTTATTAGAGGATCAAACACATGGCCGTAATTAAAACAATCCGTAATCAAGACGTTACTGTCCATTACGAAGTACTCCCTGAAATCTTTGGGTCTCCTGAGGATGAATTTGAGTACATCCCTGAGCAAATTGACATTAAAGAAGTATGGATACAGTTAAAAAGCACAAAAACAGGGAAAACACGTAGAATTAACATCTCGGATAGCGTTAGCGAAGACGAGATTTTAAAGTTTGAGGATGCTGTAATGGAGTACAGAGCAGAAATTAAACGTCAATTTTTAAGTAGAAATGCAAATGCAAAATTCAATATCTAAAAGACTAATGAAAGGAATTGGTATGACTTGGAATTACAGAGTAGTACGTTTTGACAGTGAGGCTATGGGTGAATACTTTGAGATTAAGGAAGTGTTTTACGATAAGTCAGGTGAATTAGCGGGCTATTCAGAGGCGTCTGTGTTTTCTGACACGTATGATGGCCTATTTGAATGCTTAGATTTAATGAAAGCCGCTACTGCAAAACCTGTCATTGACGAAAAAGACTTTTTTTATAAGACAGATACAGCATAAGCTATACAATTTCAGCTAGAAAGGAAGAAAGATGCAACCTAAATCCCGTATTGATATTTGGATACAGTATGAAGCCAATAAGTTAAAGGTAATCGAAACGTTACACGTAACACCCATGACCCGTAATGAGCTTATGCAACATACTAAATTAACAAAGATGCAAGTGCATAACATCATTAAGAACTTGCATTCTTATAAATACATTAAAATCGTACAAAATGACACTGTTGTTTGTAAAGTCTCTGGCCGTACCATGCGTCGATATACTTGCACGTCCAGGAAGTATGTCCCTAAAGACTTATCTGGCATGAAGGAAAGGTCCGAATTAAATAGGCAGGTTCGGAGCGGGGAAAAGGTAAAAAAACCTCGTAAGAAGTACGACATGACATTACGTGAATCTCAGATTAAAAAAGAAGAGATGTATAACAACACGGATAAAACCGTTATTAAAGTGAATGAGCATACGACCATCTATCTAAACAGCAAGCGTCCTCTTACCGATTACTCTTGGCAAAGGAAGCGTAAGCATACTGTGGTTTCAATTGGAAGTGGTATGGACATGTTTGGAACTTGGGCATGATTAAATTAAACGATAGAAATGCAGAACGCGAAAAGGAACAAGATAATGGAAGGGAATAAAATGAATCACCTTTACAAGTGGATGTGGTGGAAAAAAGGTGAATGTGTAGTAGAAGTGCTTCGTACAGGGCATTTTCCAACCACGGCCATGGTCAAGCTGCCCAGTGACCAAGTATCAGAGATAGATATTAACGAACTTGAGATGCATGAGGACTAATCATGATAAGCATTTTTTTATATATTTTACTTTCCCTTGTCATCGGACTGCTTGTGCTCGGGTATATTGGAACGAGAATAGATATCAACCGGGAAAAGCGTAAAAAGTTAAGGTCACTTAACAAATGGAGAGGCACACGATTATGAGTAATTTTACAGACTTGGAAGACGCAATAATGGGTTGCTGGGGCGTGACTGACGACCTACGCGCCTATGCAGAATATGCATCAGATGAAAGAACCACAATGTTATTAAAGAGCCTTGCAGACGTTTACGATTTTAAGATGGAACGCCTGCATGACATATGGGAGCTGTGCTTAAAAGATTACTATGAGCTTAAACACCCTACGAAGGATGAGTTGCCTTGGGGCGATGAGGAAGCAGAGCGCCGCGTAGATATTATAGGCAGCAACGGTAACACAGGTTATGGGCCCACGGACCAAGAATCATGATTATCCGTATTGTTTGTTTTTAATATTAAGCAGATTATTACATACAAGCACTTTTGCTTGACATATATTAAGGACTAAATCATGTGGACAAAACCAGCTGCTACTGAAATGCGCTTTGGCTTCGAAGTGACAATGTACGTAATGAACAAGTAATGTGCGTCAAACTAAACTTTTAGTTTAGATACAAGCATAAATGTGAACTACAATTAAAAGGGTGACCATGTCACCCTTTATTTTTTCTCTCATCGTAATGATGTTTCCGGTGGCAATTACTGCACAGCACTAAACACTTCTCTTCTATTTCCTTCAACGCAAATGCCAGACGTCCTCCACGGATAAGATCGTTTATTTTAAGATTGTCGGGATGAGGTGTGTGGTGATGAAAATCCAAAGTAGCGGGATGATTTTCCCCGCATTGAACACAAGATAACGTACTTTTATATTCCGCAAACTTCGCCCGCATATTCCGTTTGCATTTAGCCGATCTAGTCCTGGCCGGTTCGGAATTTTCTTGATAATATCGCCGGGCGTTTGCTCTTTTTACTTCCGGATCTTTAAAAGGCATAGTAAAATACTTGTCCCAAGAAAGTATTCTTATACCATCTTTATGAAAAGAAAGCAAAATGTCTAATTTACTCGACTACTATCTATGCTACAAAGAGGCCTTTGTCCTAGGAATGTCCTTTGGAATAATTATTTGCATGTATTACTTGCATAAATTAAAAAAGGCTGGTAAATTTAAACCGTAGTACCTTAATAAAGTAACCCAATCAATCAATACAGGAGATTTAACATGAAATTCTTAGCCAAAGTATTACTGTCGTCTATGTTTGCACTTTACGCTGTTGCCGCATATGCTACTTGTACGACCTCCACTGTCACGTATGACGGTAGAATGGTGACGTGCACAACATGTTGCTACAATGGCAATTGCAATACGACTTGTTTTTAAGCTAACATGCCATGTACCGTGTTCTTATCTTCGATAACAAGCTATATATTATCAAGGTTCAAGGACCACGGATCACGGTTCACAAGAAATCAGAAAGGAAAGACAATGTTATTAAATTTAGTACGCGTACAAGCGCAAGGTGAAGAGATGGAAATCGCTACACGTCTTCGTGAAGAAGCCATTCAAGGGTTAAAAGAAATCCTCGGCGAGAATTATTTGCTCCACCCAAGTAACATGGTGCATCGTAAAGATGACTATTTAGATCAGTATTAACGTTTACGGGGGAAAGTGCCACAATATATTGTGCTCAACTTATATTAACTAGCGTGAGTACCCCACCAATTTAGAAAGGTAGAAAGATGGATAAGTTATTTATCATTACATGTTGTTTTTTTAGTTTTGTAACCGGCACGTATGCCGCTCATATGCTCGAGAAAGACAAAGGGTGTACCGTGATGTTTAGTCAAGGTAACGTAACGCATGTACGTATTGGAAGGCCTTAACATTAACAAAACATCCCTTACAGGGGTTAATATCGCCACAGAATCCGCCAATACATCCACTAAAATGGATGAATAGGTAATTGAATAGGTAATTGAATAGATAAAAGGAGAAACAAAATGGCATACTATAAAGTAACAATTAAGCAAGAGTGGGTATGGGAAGTACTTGTACACGGTGACAGCCCCGAAGATGCGAAAAGCGCCACGGAGTTTGCAGAATGGGGCGAGCCCGTAAGTGATGGAGAAGAGGTCGTGTCCATCGTTGAATTAGAAGAGAAGACGGACCATGCAGACTAGATTGAAGCTAGTCATTGTCCTCGCCACTTTCCCCTTGTGGATTGTGCCGGCGATTATTGCCATGTGGATATTTGTCGTCTACAGCTTTATTACAGAAAAGAAAAGATAATGGATTACCCAGAAGAATTATATGACCGTATGCTGCCCAAAAACAAATGGGAGCCTAAACAAGATGCTATGGTCAACCATCCGCCACACTACACATCCGGTGGCATCGAGACCATCGACTACATGCAGGCCAAGTCCACCCCGGAAGAGTTTAGAGGACATCTACGCTTGACAACCCTCAAGTACCTATCTAGAGCAGGCCTCAAGGAAGACACCTTGCAGGATCTAGAAAAGGCGGCTTGGTATCTGGATAAGCTTATTGAAACAGTGAAACAAAAGTGATCATTGTTCCTATCACATTTCGTACAGCTTGTGATTTTGTAGCATTACTCCATCGTCATAACAAGCCCCCAAGAGGACATAAGTTTAGTATAGGATTAGAAAATGAGGGTGTTTTGGTAGGGGTGGGCATGGCCGGCCGTCCGGTAGCAAGGCATTTTGATGATGGACTCACGTTAGAAGTCAACAGAACATGCACGGATGGAACTGCTAATGCAAATAGTATGCTGTATGGCGCTATTTGGCGCGCGGGAAAGGCCATGGGATATAAAAGATGCATCACTTATACGCAACACGACGAAAGTGGGGCGAGTCTTCGCGCAGCTGGATGGATTTGTGTTAAAGAGATCGAGCCCCGCGGATCATGGGCGGATTCTACCGCTGATGAAAGATTAAAACAGATGAGAGATAATGTAGGCAATGGAGGAGTAAAAAGACTTTTGTGGGAGATTAGATGCAAAGAGGAATTAAATGCGAAAAAGTGATATATTGGGTGCATGGATGAACAAGAATTCAATCTCATGCAACTTGTACATATCACCATTGACGGTGTGACGTATGACATGTACTCGCCGCTTATCATTACCAAGGGAAATGAGCCCATCGGAAAGATAGAAGAGCTAGAATTTGGTGAGCATATCGAGATCAAATATGTGGTAGCAACACTGCTTCATTATCTACATGCAAGTAGTCCGGAATACCAGCAAACAGTACACTAATCCCGTACCCTAATAAAGTATCCCAAACAGAGCTTCTCCACTCTGTTTTTTCAGAGACCGATAGGTCTCTTTTTTTATTCTTGGAAAGTAAAACATCTGTTATCAATCTGATGATGAATTTTACGTAATCTACGACAGAAATGAGAAGAGGTGCTTAAAAAATAGGCAGATGTTAAGTTGGTGCTTAACAACTGCTTAAAAAATAGGCAGCAAAAGGATACTTTATTGGGGTACTCGGAAGTATCCCAATAGATTTTGGTGTGATGGGATTTATTGGGGTACTTTTGGGCTTGGTGCGTGGACCACGGATCATGGGGAAAGCCTTGTGGTGCGGGTCTTGGAGGGGTGTGGTGGATGGAGGGTGGTGGGTGGGGAATGGATCACGGATCAAGGAACATTGATTTCTGTATAGGGTGCTTTCTGTGAAAAAAAAAAATCATTTTTATTTTTTACGAAAAGTATCTCAATAAACGGTGTTTGCCGCGCGTGGCAGTCTGTATAAGGCTCTCCAGTCCTACACTACTGTTTTCAGTAGTGTGATGTAGTGTGATGTAGTGTGATGGATTTTCAAAACGTTCTAAAAGTGCGCGCGAGAGTTAATTTTTGAAAAAATAAATATTGTTTTCTGGTAGATTTGGAGTAGTAAAAGGGTGTTTATTTGATAGAAATAATGCCCCTTGATAGGGATACGTTATTAGGGTATATTATAAGGGTACTTTATCTATCAGGAGAAATGAGAATGTCGGCACGGGATGAAGAGGTTAAATTGATAGGGATCACGCCTAAGGAACATGCCATTAGATATACTGCGGGAACAGGTAGAGCAAAATATCCCTTCAAGGCAATGATAATCGGGGATTATCTTGTCGTACACACTAGCACGGAGGCGTTGGCCTTGAGAAACGCACTTAAATCATTCTATCGTAGGGTAAAGAATCGGAAGTTTACGGTAAGAATGCCTATTGAAAGTGATACCGTATGGATTTGTAGGAGAGTAGCATGAGTAAAAAGGATGTATGGAATGTACCCCCTGTACTTGGAGAGAAGTTACAAAAGAGATTGACAAGTAATGTAGGTAGTCTACGAAGTCAAAAGAAAACATTAACAGGCCGTGAATGGAAGTTTGTTCAGGAATTGGTGGCAGGTGATGGCCAAGTAACAATGAAAGAATGCGCATTGAGAGCGGGCTACCGAGAGGCATCTGCAAAAGTGACTGCATGGAAGCTTACAAATCCTGAAATCTGCCCGCATGTAGTTGCTGCAATCCAAGAGTATCGTGCGGAGTTAAATGCTAAATACGGCACCAATTACGATAGGCATATGAAAGATTTGCAGCTCATCCGTGATAAGGCCTTGGAAGCAGGTGCATTTGGGGCAGCCGTGGCGGCGGAGTATCGTAGAGGGCAGGCACTAGGAACCATCTATGTAGACCGTAAAGAAATTAGGGTAGGCACTATCGATAGCATGAGTAAAGAAGAAGTAATGCGCAAGCTAGATGAAATTAAACGCATCTATGGCGCTCCTCCACAAAACATAATTGATATGGAGCCCATCGATGTAGAGAGTACTATCGAGGTGGAGCCTGAATTCGATGCTAATGAGGTAATTGAAAATGGCAATAAAGCCCGAAGCCGGACTGTACAAAAGACTAAAAGAGAATCTACCGGAGGCGCACATCACGAGGATAGAATCGAGGGTGAACTTGGGGATACCGGACTGCCTGATAGCATTGAAGAATAACAAGTTCATTATGGTGGAATTAAAAGTAGTCAAGCGGGGCAAGAAGGTTAATCTTAGTCCGCATCAGGTGGCATTCCATCTAAAGCATGCAAGCTTGAACTGCCCTTCTTTTATCTTGGTACAATACCATCCCGCGGGAACCACTTCCGCATTGAAGGCGGATTTACTTTTATATAGAGGAGGACAGGCCGAGGAACTACTTCATCTTGGGGTAGCCTCTGAGCCTTGCGCTAGGTGGCCTCTATCGCACGTTCAATGGCATATGCTTAGGCATGCCTTGACTGAATAAAAAAAGGGGCGCTATGCCCCTTTCTGTTAGTTTTTACTGAATAATCCCGCTGTTATAATCATGAATGCAATTCGTAGAATCATTCCTATTGTTATTGGTGGTTATTCCTCTTTTGGTTGTGGATTAGTTTGTCGTCGTTCAAAGGCTTGCATCTTTCGACGTCGGTAATTGCTTTTATAAGGTGGCGCCATATATCACCACGGAAAATTAAGATGAATATATAAAAGAAAAATAGAACCTGCTATACAGAATATGACTACTGCTTTGTCGTTTATCATGATAAGGCCTCCTGCTGAGATAAATAATTAGTCACGGTCTCATCTACATCTTCGGATTCTTCGGTAAGGTTACATGCTTTAATTATTTCCATAGCCTTATCAATAGTTTTCCATCGCCACTCGGCGCGAGGGTGAGAATTATTTATATCCGGATAATAATCGGCCACTTCCAAGGCAATTTCTGCTAATAAAATTGGGCTCATTCTGCCTCCACGGGGTATAACGTATGTGAAATATCGCTTATATACTCCCAATTGATACCAATACTAGCATCGTAATTTTTGGCCATAGCTTCCAATACTTTTAATGCTTGGTCTTTATCTAGTTCGGGACGTACGTCTTGAATATCCTCAATGTGCCATACGTCGGCTAGATACCATTCTCCGCTTTGCGGGTCTTTCTCCATATAAGCCATTATTCGGTTTCCTCCACTACGTCATAAACTATCCAATCGTCGTGAGATATCACTTCAAAGTCTGCGCCGTCTGCATTTTGCGCAATGTCTTTTGCCTCATCTAAACTACTCGCTTCGAACTCCATCTCTAATACAACGGTGTACTGTGCATATGCTATATATTTAGGCATTTTGCACCTCCACTATTCTAAATTCACTTGCATCAGGGGCATCTTGCATATAGCCCGCTTCAACTTCGTCTTGCATATCTTGCAAGTACTCATCAAGCTCGGCCTGCGCCTCCGCTTCTGTATTAAAATAATGGGGGTTGTCATCTATTGCCCAATGGTTAATCCATCCCCCACAAAGGCACCATTCCTGTACTTCGTATTTAGTAGTCATCTTATTCTCCAAAGTTTTCAAGGGCATCAATAGCATCAAGTATGCAACTATCTGCACAACTCATCAGCTGTTCAATATTGCCGTTTTCAATGTCCTGCGCATAATGATATACATTAGATAAAAGCTTCTGCGCGTGGTCTAAATCGTTTAATATTTTGGTTTTTAGTTCTGCGTTAATCGTGCTCATGTTGTCACTCCTGTTAATCTATCTGCAAAGTTTAAGTAATCGTTACGCAAGTTTTCAATGAACTCCATCAAATCTGCACAATCATAGCCTTCGAAGGGGAGCCATACAGTAACCTGCTTAGGTATCTCGTCCCTATCTAAGGCCTCCATAATCTCATCATAGGAGAGCTCATCCCACTCGGTTAAAAAGGTGCCAAGTGCATAGTTTTCGGCCATCCGTTCGATATCCATCCGTTCCATTGTCTTACTCCTTATAAGTATTGATAGCTTCATCTATCAGCTGATTATAAAAAAATCGTCCTAAGTCATTTACCTTTATGTCTTGGCCATCGTCGTCCGTGATTGATATCAGTTCCACATCGTACAATGTCGGACTGTCACCGGTGCCATAACCATCCCTGCACTCGTCAACTTCGGCGGTTATTAAATAATTGTTAAACTCAAAATCGAAAGCCATCTCATCCCTCCATAATATCTAGTTCGCTATAATCGGATACTCCCGCCTCATAGCCGTGTTTAAATAGCGCCTGCTCGCTGTCGGTCATATTTTCATATGTACCGTTTTCAAACTGCCCACACGCTCTACCCTGCCAATACCCTAAGGCATACGGAAAGGCATGTTTAATAATCATATTTATATCCATCTCAATCCCCTTTTACTTGGTCACCGGCATAAGAAAATCCCACATCAATGGTGCATTTAGGTGTTAAATAATTCAGGTTATTTTCCCCGCTATAATCCTGCTCAATGTCCCCTTCACTACTCTCACCTATTCGGACGAACTCAGTACAAAGTCCGGCCTCTTTTGCTAAATCTAATAAATCATGCCAATGCTGTACTTCCTCGAACTCGTCATACCACTTGGTATAATCTGCATCAAGGTAGATAAAATGCCGCTCTTTTATATTAAAGGCTCGCACATCATCCCCATACTCCTCGCGCACTTGATTATATAAATCAAAGGTGGCCGCTTTAAAGTCTGCAATCTCTTGCTCGGTGCCATAAATTAAGCTTTTTACTTCGCTTCTGTATCCCATAATATTCTCGCTTTCTAGTGTTTTAAGTAAGTTACGTTGTTAATCGTCTTGTCCCAACATGCGCGGCAGGTGCCGCACTTGCCGTTATTTTCGGGCGCCTTGCACTCTACGCCGTGCACT
>Ga0181349_1000396_pt1 | contig 18449 bp, 30 predicted proteins | sample Su13VDMM110SD_FD_130106 | JGI IMG/M metagenome (GOLD analysis project Ga0181349, IMG submission 130106) | Freshwater viral communities from Lake Michigan, USA - Su13.VD.MM110.S.D | ecosystem: Environmental > Aquatic > Freshwater > Lake | place: USA: Michigan | collected 2013-07-16 | reverse complement strand
CGAATAAAAATTTACCAATCCACCTTGTATAATTTTTTTTCGTGGTTGGTTTCATAATAACCGCTTGACCGCTCATAAAACCCTCTTTTTCACGAAACTTTTCGGCTATTTGAGTGGCAAAAGCGTTAAATAATTCCTCAAAATCATAAGTCAAACCGCTTTTATCAACGTATGAAGTATTATAGGCATTACCTTCAACATACTCAACTCTAATATCTTCAAGTTCTATAAACGAAACAAAAGTATCTTTTTCGGGTGTTTTAATAATAAGAGTAGATTGAAAAAACTTATCATATTCGGAATTGCCAAGAATTTCATTATTTCTTACAAGTATGTAAAATGGTTTCCCCCCTCCAACATTTATTTTTTGAAAAAGAATGTTTTTTAAAAATTCCTCGTCTAAATCATCAAAACTTATATCATAACCATCCGCTAATAAAATACTTAGCCTCCCCGCAGTTTGAATCCCTATTCTAATTTTTTCAAATAACATTGTAGCCGATAAAATATACAGGGGAATACGTTTCATTAAAGAGGACATATTCTCTAAGGTATCACCTATTTTTTCTGCAAAATTTTCATTTGTACTACCAAAACCATTTGGCAAAACACCCTCAAAATCACCATCTTCCTCAAAATACTCCTTGACTACACCGCCAAGGCTCATTTTTTGGTTCATAGAGGCATACATGAATCGCCTTTGCTTATCTGTCAAAGGGTTTCCATGAGTTGTTCCATCCCTCAAAATTTGCTTTGCCTTTTTGGGGTCAATCAATTCACCCCCGTAAGCGTAAGCAACAACCTCATCGCTCAATAGTGGCAAAACATCATAGTTGGTTCCGTAATACTCAATTTCGTATTTTTCGGGAATAAATGCTCGTTCTACACTCATACCAAGGATTTCATTTGCATGAGTATCTACCACCCTTCCATCGGGCAATTCTACCCAAATACGACCATTAAATCGCTTTCCATTGTAGTAAGCATCCCCGTACATAATGTACCCCGTAACATCAATATCGTGTAAAACACGCTGAACAATCCTTGCATCTGCCAACGGGTTATTTGTAATGCCGACACTTGCTAAGGTCATGTTGATTGAATCGCTATTAGGTAATTCCGAAAACCCACCCATAGCCATCATTTTTACAATTTCCCTATCGGTCATGGTTTTTCCACCATACTTGTAAATTTTACCCATAAGGTGCATTTCACTTGGAACCTCGCCCCCATCCTCAAAGGCAACTCCACCACCGCTTTGATTAATCCTCGAAAGAATTTGTCGGTTGGTTAGCATTTCACCCTCGAACTCACGAAGGCTCCTATCATCAACTGCGGGTTTGGTAATAACTACCTCGCCACCCTCCATTTCAATAGGTTGGTTTGTGGACTTTACAATAGCCTTAATACCCCCTTTTGAATGAGGTCTGCCAACTAAATATCCACCTACGGAACCAAGCGAATGTTTCACTTGACCGCCACTCGCAAACTTCTCACGTTGTTCGCCTATTTCGTAAATCTTACTTGGAAAAATATTTTTTATCATAATCCACTTTCTGTTTCTAATTCCCATGAGCCATAATGACCCGTTTCAATCATTTTTTTCTTTGCCTGTGCAAAGGTATATCTATAATACCTCGGTTCAATCATTTGAATATCTCCTAAGTAGTAATAAAAAACCTTTGGTATTTTCAGTTCCTTGCCATTTGAATAGTCGTAAACAAACTCATCATCCTCTATCCAAGAATGACCGAACCTAACTCCCATTAAATCACCTTGACCTCTAACCTCGGCTTGAACCAAGTAGGGCTTACCCACAAATTCAATCCCCTTGATTCTCCCATCAATAGCAATTCTTCCCGATGTTTCGTAGCAATCACCTTTGGCTTGCTTCACTTTGCCCCCCTTAGCCAATTTAACGGCATCTAACTTAGTGTAGTAATCGGGAACCTCCCAAAGGTGTTGTAGGCTCGTGTGTGCGCTCAATCCCCAATCGGATGTGTGTTCTTGTTCGTGAAAAACTCCTTTGATAAACTCGGTGTGGATGGTCTTTGAACCAATGTGGTGCTTTTCGGCAATCTTGTAAATTTCGGGGAAATCATAAGCCATAACTTCTTCCTCGGCAAATCCTCGGTACAGGCTATTTTCTACGGAACCAAAAATAGGTGTTTCACCTCCATCTTCAAAACGAATATCGGGGTTGCTACCATCAAAGGTCGTGTTAGTGCCATCTGCTAACTTAATTTGAGTAGGTTCAAAAGCAACAATTTCAACAACATTTTCATTGTCCAAAATTGTAACAAAAAAACCATCGTGTTTTTTCTCTTTAATTATTTCAACTTGCGAATTAGCATAATCAAATGCTGATTTATTTGTTTTGAATCTTTGAGTAGGCAAAGAACCCCAATCCATAACTCCATAAAATTCTATTGAATCCATAGTGTATGGTTTTTTAATGTTCAGAAAAAATTGTTTTAATATGCCACTTTGCATAAAAAACATATATTGTTCAGCACCATTTTTTGTTGGTGAAAAATAAAATCCTGCTTTTCTCCAAGCAGTTTTTAGTTTTGAACCTAACTTTTTGTAATCAAACTTATTAAAATCCTTTGATTCACCTCTCCAAACAACTAAGGGTTCTCCGTTACTATCCACTACCTTTGAAGCATTTTTAGGGTCATTTTCCCAATCACCAAACCATGCCTTAAATTCGGGTGTACGAACCAAGTGCCATTGTTCGTGAGTTAGGTTGCTCGGTTTCCCGTTAGGTGCTAAATGTTTACTCATATCGCCCCCTAAATGATATTTCATAAGGTCGTCATCTTGGATGTAGGCTTTCTTAACCTTCATGCCACCCGCCTTTTGCAAGAACTTATTCACCCTTGCATAAGCCCAAGCATTTCTCGAATTAGGAACCCCGCCCGTAATTGTTGGTCGGTGGGATTTACTATAAGCCCCCGCACCCCTGCGAAAAACCGCCTTCAAATCACTCAAAGTAATTTTGCCTTTTTGGTCGGGATTATCCTTTAAGAAAACCTCCAACTTTGCCCTCAATGTATTCGTAATTCCATCGCTAAGAACAATCTTGTCGGCATTTGACTTGGTGGCACTATTTGGCGCATTGACCGATGAGCCATAGACCCTATCCTCAATGGGGGCGGGAGTTTGTGCTAAACTTTTTCTACCCGCTCTCATCCTTTGTAATGAATAAAGCCTCTCAATGATAAAGACGAACCGCTTGAATGTTTCGAGCCAATAGCAGAATCGTGCATGAATTTACCAACACCCTCTTTTGCCTTATCAATCGTAACGTTACCCTCGCTAATTTCCATCGTTCCATCACGAAATACTTTCCGTACAACACCCGCATGACCCGTACCATCACCCCTTGACCAAATTGCAACATCACCGACACTTGGAGTTTTCATAATCTCAAAAAGCGGACTTTTGCCCGAAGCCACAAAATTGTAAGAGCCTTGGGTAGAACCCGTTAATGACTTGTTAATTTCATCGGCATTCTTTTTAAAAGCCTCCATTAAAACACGCTTGGAAAAGTACATACACCATTGCTCACTCGTTTTCCATCCAACTTCCCGAAGCCATTCCTCCCAAGTAGCATCCGAAAAACTCTTATTTTGACTTGTTTCAGAAATACCATCCAAAATGTTTGTTATTCTACGGATTCGTTGCCTGCGGTTGAAAAGAAAATAGGCTATTCCACCCGTAACGATTAAAAAACTCGCTAATACAAAAGCATTTCGTTTTGTCATACTTACTTTTTTTGAGCAAGTTACCTCTAAAAAACCAAAATAACATTAATAACAACAAGTACGAGTATAAATCACACTCAATTACACCTTGAATAAGCATTTTACCATAATAAAACACCCGAAAAGATAGTTCTAAATAAAATATCGCCCAATTAATATCGAGTTCCTAAATTTGTTCCAACTAAATATTTTTTTATGAAATTTTCTTTCGACATTAATTCGCCCGATTGGTTAGGTGGTAACAACGTTCACAACACCTTAATTTTAATCGGAGTAGGTTTCTTGGTTTACAAGGCTTACAAGAAGTAATCCGCTTGTCAAAGCATTTCCATCAATAGGTTCTGCAACCTTTCACAGACGGATAACCATGATAGGGTTTGCATTTTTGCAAGCCCTTTTTTCGTTACCTTTGCGACCTCTTTTATGTCGGCATTTAATACATACTCAATCTTTTCAGCAACCTCAACGGGATTCACAATTTGTCGAACCCTATCGTTGTCCTGTAATCCAATGTACTCTCTAAAATCATTCAAGGGGAACATTAAAGAGCCGTTGTTGGTTATCTCCTTGATGGAAGTGTGGTTAGGTGCAATTACGGGTATTCCGCAAGACATAGCCTCGGTAATCGTTAAGCCCCAACCCTCACCTTTGGTAGTAGAAACGAAAACATCAGCGCATTGATACTTTTCCGCAAGTTCCTCTATTTTTTCACCCTTATTCTCACTAAAATTAGATGGGAAAGCCACATAGTCCGTAATCTCCAAGTCTTTGCATATATCAAGAAGATTATTACCACTTTTGTCTTTGGGGTTCATGTGCATATAGAGAAGATAATTCGATTTATCAACTTGTTTGTTTAGGAACTTTTGGAACCCAAGCAAAGTAGCCCCAATATCTTTTCGACCTTGGTTCCTATTTACCGACATGATTATTTTCTTATCCTCAAAGCCCTTAAAATGCTTTTCCCGAAGTTTTGCTTTTTCCGTAGCCGTAACAGGCTTAAAATTATCAAGGTCAGCACCATGAGGTAAAATATCTATCTTTTTGTTGGAGAACTTTTTGAACTCATTCACCCCGTAGTTGGTGTAGGTCAGTAGCCCATCAATAGCATTAATTCCCTCTACCCAATCTTTACGGAGGGTTGAATCAACGGGAAAATAGTGAATAGCCTTGAAGGGGCGTTTTCGCTTAGATAATTCTTTTTTGAAGTCCGAAATAAGCCTGTATGTTGGTTGCATGACTTGTAAATCTTGCATAGCAAAGAACAAGTCGAAATCACCCGAACCCAAAAACTTGAAAATTAAGTTTCGACCAAAATAGTCGGACTTGTCGGGCGATTGGTTGGCATTGCAAGGTATGATATAAAAGTTACCATCCCGATAAGCCTCCCCGTAGTAATTGATAGCCAAAACAACGAACTCAATGTGCTTTGCGTTCTTTTTCCAATGCTCTACAAATTGGTTGGAAACATTTCCAAAACCCGTTGCGCAATTGTAATCAAAAAAGCACAAGACTTTTTTCTTGGGTAAGTTTTTCATAAGGGTGTTTTTGTTATTTAAGTAGTAAACTTGTAGTTAGTATTCCCGAAAGGAAACCCGCACCAACCCAAAATCCTCCCGATTGATACCATTTCTTTTCATTCTTTACTACGAAGTTGTCCATTCCTTTGATGTTCACATAAGGGTTATTAGAACTTACCCTTACAACGCTTTCCTTTGGCTTAAAAAAGCCTTTCTTATCGGTTCCTAACGACCATGTAAGTTTGCTCGGAAAATACAGGGAATCGAACAATACCCCGTTTTTACGAACCTTACCCGAAATAGTATAGTAATCGGTTTTTGTTTCAAAGGGCAAATTTAAATCATCGGAAACTTTAATCGTGTCCTTAGTTTCCACAAAAAAGGAATCAATCTTGGTTACGATGCGGGTTTGAACTATCACCTTTGGCTTATCTACACCAAGGGTTTTTTCAACGCTTAGTTTCTTAGCAACCTCATTACTTATAATCACTTGCATGGATTCGTAAACGCTATCTTTAAAGTTCCTTAAATCCCTGTCCTTTTTGATGTTAAGTTGGTTAAGTCTTTGGTTCTCAATAATTAACATTAAACTCTCATCTGCCATTTCGTTTTCCTCCCTCATCCTATGGCAAGTTGTCATTACTGCCAAAAATAGCAAAACAACCGACCCGTAAAAGAGTATTCTTGAAATCAGTTGGTCAAAGTTGTTTTTCATTTGCTATTTTTTTTAAAAATGCAAGTTAAGATATTGGGATTGTTTGTGTTATCGCTTGGCTTTCTAATTGCATCCTCTAAATATGAGGTATCAATGTGCAAATACCCATGCGTTTCAAAAAATGATACGAGGGAAGATACCGAGAAGTGCCAAATATGTTCGTTAGGTCGTCTGTGTTTCCAACCAGAAAACCAATTTTCAAATGCCAAACTATGGTAATCCTTGCAGTTTGGAACCGAAATAACCAAATAATTGCAGTTCAAGTCCTTAATAAAGGAAATGTCATCAAAATGCTCTAAAACATCAAAAAATGATATTACATCACACTCCTTAAAAATTTCCACATGATTAATACCTTCGGGCAAAGGGTAATTTGAAATATCCGAGCCAAAACAATTTTCTGCGCCAATCAATGAGGAAAATGCTTTGAGGTAATCGCCATTGCCATATCCAACATCCAAAACGCTAAATTTAGGATTAAGATAGTTTTTGAGTTTCCCGTAAACGTAACCAACCCTTAAATATGCCATTTGCATACCAAGGACACCATAGGTATTGTATCTTGAATCAACATAGGTAGTATCATAACTCACAACACTATCCCCTATTTTTTGAACTTGGTGCAAAACACCATTAGCCTCTATTTTGTAATTTTCCATTAATCGTTATTTTACGAAATGAATTAGCCCCTGTAACAAGTTTAGGTAATCGTCAAAACTGCCACAAAAACTTTCTTCATATATTGAACCAAAACTCCACTCATCGGGTTTTAAAAAATGATGGTTGGCGACCTCTAAGGGGTATAGACAAAGGTTAGGCTTTCTTATGTGCCAAGTTGGTATTATCATGGATGAATGTGCCGAAATAACACCAACACTACCCTTTATCAAATTAATTGTAGCGGGTACGCTTATTGTATCGTAAAAGTTGATAAACCTTTCATTATCAAAGGCATCGTATTTTATATTCTCCCTTGAAAACCTTTCATAAGTCCTATCAACATATACTACCGAAAAATCAGTTTCGCTTAAAATTTTTTCGCAAATTGAGGCAAACAACTCTTTTGAAAAAGACCTATTTGATTGCCCCGCATTTGGCAAAACAACAACATACCTTTTGCCATCAAGTTTTGAAATATGCTCGGCATCTGATTCGAGGTTGTAGAAATTAGTTGGAAGGTCAAGCCTTTGAGGGAAACTAACAATGTGATTTAACCCGTATTGATTCCTAATAGCTTGCTCATTGGAGGAACCATGAAAATATGGGGCTTGTAACACCTCAAAAAATTGCTTTTTAGGGTGGTTATCAAATAGTTCCGTAACAAAGGTATTGTGGCAAATTAAACCCACCTTTGCGTGGAGGTTCTCATCCAACATTTCAAGGCATTGATAAGAGCCAAATTTGTAAATTTGATTAATAACATCCCCAAGTCCACCGCCATATTCAAAGTAAATCATTAGGTTGTTATTTTAATGTTTCAAGCAAAGATACATAATCGGAATAGTTATCAAAATAAAATCCAAGCATATACATTTTCAAAAGTCGCTCAAACTCGTTTTGGCTTTCCAACATAATATCGGAAATTCGATTCAAGGGAACCGCCCTTACTTGGTTGTACTTTTTTAAATCTTGGTTTGCGTAGTTCTTAGCGGTTTCCTCGAAAGGTGAAAAATCAACCCCGCTTTCCTCGAACCTTGCATAAACAACAAATCCCCAATCATTAAACTGCCTCTTTTGGTTCCAATCCTCAAAGCACTTTTTAATTGATTCGGATAAGTAAAAATCAAGTTGCTCTTGGCTAATTGGCTTATATTCAACGGATTCGTTACGGATTTTTATTTTGTTTAAATCCCCAACCATCCTTGTTTTGTAATCCAAGTAGGCATTAAGAATCTTACTTACATACATCGGTGAAAAGTTATCGTAACATTCCGCACCCACGCTCAATTTACCCATAACCGAAAGGTCAATAGCCAACTTAATTTCACTTAGGGTTATTTGCGGGTAGTATTCGATGATGTACTTTCCAATCAGTACAATTATTTGAGGTAGTAGTTCCTCACGTTTGCCAATGGTAAGGTTCCAAAGGGCTATCAAAGAACTAATAGGTTCCTTCAACTCATCCATTTGGTATTGTGCCAATTTGTTTTCCGAAATGGCTACGGCTAACTTCTTTTGTTCGGGGGTAGTTGCTACCTCACCAATCCATGTTTGTAGCCCCTGCGATTGCATTGCTAATCCGTTCAAGTTTGTTTTTTGTAGGTTGCTCATGTAAATAGGTTTCAAATTTTGATTTTTTAAAAAGGGTTTCGGGTCGAACAAATTTTTCGTAATCAGTACCCCGCCAATTGCTCCACTTGACATCAATCACATAAACGAAATTCTCCTTTGAAAATCCCTCCTTGATTCTTGCCCTCAATTGTTTTTTACCCGATTCTCGGTTTTGTGGTCTTTGAGTAACGTTTTCTAAGTAATTGATAACCTCAATCACCAAAACATCCTCATGGCTCATTACGTTGGTTTGGTTGGGCTTCTTCTTAGGCTCGGCATTAAAAGTCCATTTCGCTTTGCCCCCTCTTGTTCCCGTTTCTTCCCTTTGCATCCCCACCTCGCTTAGAATCCCCTCCAACTTTCTTTTTAGAGTTGATTTTGGCAAAGTTAGGCTTTCGCTTAACCCTTGCAAGTCGATTAAGGTACTCCCATCCTCCATCGAGGCTAATATCCTCATCACCGCCAAACAAATCTTCGGGCTTTCTTTTGAAAGAATTTTTGCCAAACTTGTTAAGTCCATTTCCCATATCACATTAAGTCTTGAACGTTGCAATCTAAGGCGGTTGCAATTGATTTAAGGGTTTTGAAAGTCAAATTATGTAGTTTGCCCGTAACGTACTTGTTGATTCTTGGTAGGTCAATTTTAGCCCCCTGTTCAATCATTTTTTCGGCTAACTCTCTTTGCGTAATACCTTTTTCTTGCATTACCATTTCAATCTTGGTTCTCGGTGTAATCATCATCTTTAAAGACATCTTTTATAGTTGTAAAATAGGCATAAGTGAAATTTTGTGCGTATTCCCCCGCATTGGGTTTTTTCTTACTGAAAATTACCTCCAAAAGGTAAATGAGGCTCACGCAAAACATCACCAAAATATATGCCAAGGTGAATAGCGCAATTATTGGTAGCACTATGAAATAGCCAATTAGTAGGGCGGTTGTTTTATTCATGGTCATTGTTTTTAATATACTATACAATAAGCAAGCAAGAATGTTAAGACAATCATTGATGAAGCAAAGGATAGGGCAAATAACATTTTTTTCATAACTTATCAATCTTTGCGGTTAGCGGGGAATCGAACCCCACTTTTTGTTTGCTTCTCTTTGCGGTCGGATAGTACTCACCCTAACAAACAACTGCGCTACCACTTACGCCACCTAACCAAAAACACCGACTTGTTTCACAACGGGTCGGTGCAACTTCTACACGAAATCGGTTATAACGCAAATCTTTCGATTGCATCTTCTTTCAAAACGGAAAGTTCGTTTTGTGCCTCTTTGATTTTCTTACTAAGTTCCGCACCACGAACCTCCAAAAATCGTTGTTTTGCTTTCTCTGACATTTCCTCAAAGGACATGGCTACATCACCCCACTTAGCGATTAAGTATTGAGATTGAATAGAAAAATTAGGTCTTTTACCACCCGCATTTATAACCGCCTCTTTGGAATCAAATTGAAGCCCCTTCAATTCCTTATTTGAATCATCATACCAATTGGTTTCATACCAATGACCAACGCTCCCAACAACAAAAGGGTCGGGCGATTTATCATCGTACCAAACCTCAATTGAGGAAAAATATTTCTCATCCTTAGCCAACTTGACCAACTTCAAAACATCCAAGGGGATAGGGGAAATTTTATACTCATTAACTTCAACCTTTCGAGGGCAAAGTTGCTCCATCACATTTTTAAGGTTTGACTTCATAAACACAAACGGGATAGGGCTTTTATCACCGCTTGTTGTTTCAATTTGACCGAACAAGCCAAGTTCTGCAACAAGTTCGTTCCACTCGCTTAATTTTTCACCATCAAGCACTAATTCTTTCGTTTCTTCCACTAAGAAAGATTGAACAATTGTAGGCATAGTTTCCATTTATAATTGGGTTATTTTTTTTAAAAATTCATTCGAGCCTTCTTCAAGTTCAGTTTCTATTTTTGCCCGTTCTGTTATACATCCAACGAGGTAACAAGCATAGGCATATTGGTTTGGTTCTTGAAAAATATCTGCAAGGGCTTTTAGAATAGTTGCTTTTGAATCAAATGTTGTCAAGCCCGTAGTAACCGCATCTAAAATAAAATCAGCCATGCGTTCTTCAAGTCCACAAGCCTCGTAAACCCTAACCTTTAAGGTTGTTGACAAATCAACGTTTTTCCATGTAAGGCTCATTTCTTGGTTCCTTTCTCAAAGATTGCTTTCAACAAATCAATGTTTTCTTGGGTTCCCACCAAAGTATAGATAGCAAAGGTTACTTCCTTGCCAAATCTATCGTTGGTTTTTGAATCCACCGAAACAATTGATACCCCCCTTTTACGAAGGTTAAAAATGGTTGCTGATAAACGGGTTGCACCGAATAAATTGATTGCATCCATAGAGGTAATTTTGCCCTTACTTAAAAGGTGTAAAATGATTCCCTCCTGTTTGCTTTTTGGTTTGGGCGAGCCTAATCCAAGTGAACTCCCAATGTTTGATAAAATACTCATTTTGTAATTAGTTTACGATTCAAAGTTACAAACGTTGTTTAAAAAAACAAGTCCTTTCACAAAATAAATTTTGTAAATTATCCACAATCGTGAAATACAAAAGAAAAAGGGGCTTTTCAGCCCCTCCTATACCTAATTACAAAATGGACAACCGCCAAATGTTTTACAAAGATACTAAATAATTAGCACTCCTTGGGTGGTTATTGAATCAATAATCCCATTTTTTCCTACAAACTTTTTGATGTACGCTTGGGTAATTGATGGAACCTTTGCCATAAGTTGGTCGGTAGTACCCGTAAACTTTTTAGCCATTTGTTGTGTCTTGAATCCCGTATTGTAAATTGTGATTACCTTGTCCAATCGAGCGGTGTTGTCGGCATCGTGAGTAGTATCAATCAATTGCTTCGCAAAAATGCTACCCAACAAAACATTCACTTCGGGTTGAAGCAACTCCTTTCGGGTGAACAGGCTTGGATTCAATATGTACTTGCCACTTGCATCCTTTTTTAAATTACGCAAGTCCACCTTGTTAGAATTACCACCCGCTTTTTGAACGCCAAGTTTGAGGTACGAAAGTTCACCATTGGTCAAACGCTTTTGATTAAGGTCGGTGAAAAATGCGGTGGAGCCTGTCAAGGGATTAATCTGCATCAGTCCAAGGGAAATACCCCCGACTGCATCAGCCTTACCCTCGCTTTCAATTTTGATAAACGCATAAATGACTTCTGCGGGAAGTCCTACCAATTGAGAAACGGGATTAACAATATAACCCCACTTGGTTTTAATTGCATCGGTTTCTGTCTTAACCCTTTTTGGGTCGGAATAAAATGATTTGTTGGTCATTGGAACAACAATCTTTTTTGATGATTTAGTGCAAAATGACATATTAACCTCCTAAACAAACATTTTCTCTTTTGGCTTCGGGAGTTAGTTTCTCTAAATCCTCGGCATCAAATGTACTCTCGGCTTGTGCTTTTGCTACACCCCTAAACACGAAATAAAGGGCGGTAGCAACTCCAAGACCAATTCCAATTTTAATCCAATTGCTCATTCTTTTTTTTACAAAGTTAGCGTAAACAACATAAAACCAAAATGTTGTAAATAAAAAAACCACCACTTATTAGGTGGTGGCTCAATATAGTTGGTGTTTGTGTGTTAATCTTGGGGCAATTGCTTAATCAAAACAAAAATTTTAGGGCTTTTTTCCTCATAATATGTAACCCCCTTATAATCGCCCAATAGTTTTTCTACATTATATTGTGAAAGCCCCATGTTTTTGCCAATACCAACCGCAGTAAGCAAATGAAACCTTTGTGGTAGCTTTCGATAAAGAGGAATCCTAAAAAATTCTCTATCCTTTTTGCTTATAACAACCTTTCTTTTTGATTCAGAACGAATCTGTTTGATTAATTCACCATCAATCTCCTTTACCTCGGATTTTGGTTTTCCAATAACAAACTCTCCGCCCTCAATTCCTATTGCCTCGGTTTTTGAACCTAAAACAACGTTGTCTTTTTCGGAATCCTGCTTTTTTACTTCGGCTTCCTCAATGGGGCAATAATCATCACCATTTTCATAATATTGCAAGGCATTAATAACTTTTGCATCATGCAATTTCTTGGTGAGGTATTCAATATCGTTTAAAATTGCGTTGGTTTCGGACATTACGACCATATTCAATTTACCGAACTCATCCACCTCATCGCTCAAAGACTTGGTAGTTATATCCAAGTTGGAAACACGAAATGAAATATTGATAACATCACCTTTGAGGCTCACCAATTTTGAATCCACTTCAACAATTTTTTCGGTTAAAGAATCAATTCTCTGAAATAACAAATCAATTCTTTCGGTTAGTTTTCTGTTAAACATATTTTTGTAATTAGGTTTAGTTTTTACTATTTTCAATTTCTTTGATGTCGTAATAAAATGAATTACCATCCTCTGTAATCCACCTATCTGATTGGTTTTCTACCGAAATAACCTCGGTATCTACTTTGAATTGCTTCAAATTTTCGGGAGGTAATTTAGTTACCCAATTGCTATCTTTCCAAAATAGCCTGTTATTGGGTTGGCAAAATAAATACCCCTCATCCGATTCGAGAATATGCCCGCATTTATAATCTGATGGCTCATCGCTATACGGGTTATGAAACCAATCTATTGTAAATAAGTATGTTGCCCACACCTTAGTACCATCCCTTAGAACAACTTGCGCCCTGTGAAATGCTAAGAAATCGTATTCAATTACGGCTACGTTTTCTGAAAAACAATCCCACAATTGCTTGTAGTTCGATGGAATGTCGTTGGTAGGTATTTTGGTATAGATTTCCGATAAAGGAACTCGGCTTCTAACCATACCATCGTCTGTCATAACGTGAAATGTAAGTATTTGACCGCCACAAGACTGAATACCAAAAACGTAAACGTTGTAATATTCGTTACTATCGACCTCATTCTTGGTAAAATAAGACTTTTTGACAAGCCCCTTGAAAGAAGGAATATTGGAATTTAATTTACTCATAATAAGCGTTTTTACGTTGTTTGTGAAAAGGGCGATTAACCAAGGGAATTTGGTTCAACAATACGCTTGTAAATTTGGTAGGTTAGTTCAATGTCATATAAGCCATCGTGAGCCTTTGAAACATCAACATCCAAGCCCATTGCACTCGCAACCGAAACCAACTTAAAATTCGGCATTTCTATACGCTTATTTTGAAGGTATTGAGTAGCCAAAACCATCACATCGAGGGTGTTCGACCAAAACCAACTTCCAAAATACTTATCACCATTCACGTTGAAAAATCCCCGCAAAAATTGGTTGTCAAACGATGCGTTATTGAACCCACAAAGGAAAAACTTGTCCTTGGTATTGTACGGGTCGGTATATTGGTTCAACATCCTTTTGAACTCACCAAAAACAACTTTGCTTTCGGGGTACTGCATGATTTCCTCCTTTGTCTTGCCCGAAATTTCAAGGGCTTTTGCATCAATCACCGCATTAAAATGAGGTTGGATTTTAAAGTCGAACTTTTGCTTAATTACCCCATCAATTTCAACATACCCCGCAAGTTGGTGTATTGCATTTCTGTCGGGATTAAGCCCTGTCGTTTCAAGGTCAAAAAATAGAATTTTCATTAGGTGTGTTATTTGGTTTCAAAGTAACAAAATAAAATTCGTACAAAAAAATGTTTTTGTATTTTTTTTGTGAAATATCTTATCGTTGTAATTGTTTTTGTGGCTAAATGATTGTTTGTAAGTAGATTTACGAAAAAAAAGTTATGAGTACAATTAAAACAATTTGGTGCGATGCACAAGGAATCCTTAGTTACAAACGAGTTATTGGAACCTTTGGGGTGCTATCACTTACAACATCACTTATTCTAACTTCATTAAAGGTTGGTGTTACCCCGCCCGATAAAATCGTTGAGGCTATTGAATACATCACCATTGCATCTATCTTTGGTGTTACTGCGGAAAGATTCTCCAAAACCAAAATTAAATAACCATGCTTACTACCCAACAAATTATTGCTAAATACGGCAAGCCCGATGATGATGGCTCCGATTACTTAGTAACCATCCAACTACCCTACCCTATGCGATTAGCGTGGGATATTAAAACCTCGGTAACTAAAATACGTTGCCACAAGTTGATTGCTGAAAAGTTGAAGTTGGTGTTTCAAGATATTCTTACCCATTACGGACTTGCAAAAATCCAAGAACTCGGCATTGACCTTTTTGGCGGGTGTTTTGCTTTCAGAAAAAAGCGTGGGGGCAATGACTATTCCCGACACTCGTGGGCTATTGCCATTGACCTACATCCCGAAAAAAATGGATTAAAAACCCCTTGGTCTAAGGCTCTTTTCTCTAAGCCCGAATACAAACCCATGCTCGATATTTTCTACAAGCATGGATTCATAAACCTCGGTAAAGAAAAACACTATGATGCTATGCACTTTGAGATTCGGGATTAACCGAAATCTTTAAGACAAAAGCCTTAAAATCGGACAAACAATCATTCAATGATTTGATGATTAAGTCGCTTTGATTAGCACTTTCATTATACCTATCAATTTGCTCCATGTCCTTGTCCTCTTTTTGGCTCTCATTATCGGATGCTTCAAGATACACCTTTTTAGCCTCCTTGGTAGCCTCAATCATTTTTTCTACAAAGGGAAAAATGTTAGATTCAATGTAGTTGATGGATTCTTTAAATTCCTCACCCTTGGCTAACGGCTCATCCAAAACGGCATCAATCAACATTTGTGCGGTGGTGAAAATATTCAAGGGCATCTTAAATTCCTCCAATAATTTCTCCCAATTAGGGTTATCCTCTTGATAGCCCTTTTCTTTTTGCATGAAGTCAATTACGCTTCTAAAATAGGTTAGGCGTTCTTCAACCATGTTTCTAAATGATTCGGGAAAACCATTTGTGCTTTTGGATTCTTCCTCGTGGTTTGAGAAATCATCCTTCTCTGATTCTGACATATAATTTTGGGTTTATTTGTTACCTCCGTATGTTTCGTCGTAGTAAGCCTTAGAATAAAATTTAGGTGCTAAGTGTATATGGTAATATTCTTGACCTTCATCAAACGATTTTATAATTTGCTCCTCAAACATTTTGTTGGCTTGTTCAACCAATTCGGGTCTGATAAATGCTGAATTTAGGCAATCGGAATTTACTTGTTCCACCAACCATTGTACTGCGCTTTGCTTTTTCATTTTGTTATTAGATATTTGGTGATTGTGAATCAACGATGATAGTAAACATTTCCACGTTACCGCTCGGAACTTCCTCATATTGGAAAGCCCATTTGTCGGCATTGCCCATTACGGGTGTGGCAAAGGTTTTTCTAAACATATCCCTTGCCTTTTCAAAAGATGACGCAACTACCTCTACATAGTAATTACGCATGGCAATACCACGAATAGTATAGTGGTCTTGACCAAAGGTAAAGTAATACGATTTCATTTGTCCTTGATTAGAAAGTTACCCAATAAGCCAACCATTACTAAGTAGGCTCCTAAGAACAATATTGCTTTCAGTAAGAAAACAAGGAAGTGGAATCCATAGTCCACGATAAAATTTACGATTTCCATTTTGATTAGGTTTTATTTTTTTGATACTACGTTTTTATACGCTTGAAATACTTCGGGGGTGGAAGCGCACCAATGCAAAAAGTGATAGGTCATTTCAAAATCTGAATCATAAATTGAAAACGACCGAGATTTGATTTTCTCGTTAGGTACAATATGCTTCACTTCAATCCGAATAAGTTCTTTTTTTGATTTCTGCACTTTCATAATTTTTATTTTGCACAAACCTACAAAAAAAAATTACATAAAGCAAAACAAAATTGGGGGCTTTTACACCCCCAAGTTGATTTACATATTATTAGCAAAGACGAGTAACTCACGAAGGGTATAGAATTTGACTTTCTCCTTCAATAGTTCAAGGGTAATGGTTACAGGGGGAATAGTTTCGCCCGTTTCATAATCGCACCCAATAACAACGGCATTGCCAACTAAGGGTGTCGGAAACGTTGGGAACCACCAACCGCCTGCAATCGGTTTCAGCAACCCTTCCTCATCCACAAAGGCACAATCGCCTGTTTCGGACATATAGGGGCTACACTCCACAATTTCACAACCAATAAGGTCATAATAGGATTTTAAACCATCGGTTTCCACTTCGGTGATTTCTTGCTTCACCACATCAATAAAGAATGATTTCATAATTAGGGGTTTTAAAGATTTGACATGAAAGTTTCGGCTTCTTCGTAAGAATCAAAAAATGATTCCTCACCATCCTCAAAATTGGTTACAAGGTATTCCACCTCACGACCCAACATGGAACAAATAGACACTCCATTTTCAAGGGCAATGTAAACGTACCCCGAATTAGGATTGAACCCTACCTCCATGATTTCCTCACTTACACATTTTCCTGCATAGGCTCCAAACACATTTGATAGTCCTTGGGCTTCACAATAAGCGATTGAACCGCTTAATCCATAAATTGTGATTGTGTTTTCCATTGTTTTATTTTGGTTTGTTTGTGCGTTAAGGATGCGCACCCCCCCATGTTGTTTATTTTAAATTGTGCAATCTTTCAATTCTTTTTGTGTCATTAAATATTCTGTTGGAATTTGTTTTCTACATTCCGAACCAATACCAACAACCCACGCATCATTATAAAAATTTTTATCACTTTTAGGGTACATTGAACCACCATAAATTGATTGAACAAAATATTGAGGATTCAATAATAGTTTGCCACAACATGGGCAATGTTCTTCCCCAAACATTTCAGCCTTACTTCTGTTCTTTTCGAATTGTTCAAATGAATTCAATGTTGGAATTTCAATGATTTGATTTGGTTTGTTTGATTTCATGTTGTTATTGATTAGCAAGGTTGAACAAAATAACAATCGGTAACATCGTCTAATCCTTGCCAATTCAATCCCTCACAAACTGACTGCGCTTCTTCAAAAGGCAAATTAGAATAGATGGTTTCGTAACGTTTGCCCGTAGCCATAGCGAATTGACGAACAAACTTTCGTACTACACTATAAGAGGCAGTACCGATGGGGTTTTGAGTAGTTTTCATTTTCTTGTAATTAGGTTACAGAACAAAGATAGCAACTTTGTTTTAAAAAACAATACCTTGGGTGAAAAAAGTGAAAATATTTTTTGAGTTTGTGCCAACTTTGTGCCACGATTGTGCCAACCTTAATATAAAAGAGGCTTGCTATCAATCACTTACAATCGTTTTTCGTGCCACGTTTGTGCCAACTTTGTGCCAAAATAATATTTTTTACCCCAAAAAACACCCCACCAAATAATACCCCCCTGTGCCTAATATCCGAATACCAAACAATACCCCCCCCCACTCAAATATCCTTTCGGTAATTACTTAATAGAACCCTTCTTAGGAACCTTCATGTTATCCAATAGGGCAAAATCAATTTTTGGCTTTCTCGCCCAATCATCGTTATTATCAATCGGTCTATCGTTTGGAACCAAATCAATGCTTTCATAAACCTTTACGTTTTTCAATCCGTATTGTTCAATCAAATCATCTTGCCTACCACCATAACTTGCAGTTAAAACAAAATTATCGGGAATATCATTAATCCTATTTACCCAATACCCTATTGACTTCGTATAAGCCCAAATTTCAACGTTTGGGTTGTCCTTGGCTATATCTACCCACATATCAAAATAGGCTTGGTTAAAGAAATCCCCCGAAGCGTGAATCCTTATTGCCTTACAATCCTTTGGAATCGTTGGCTTAATCCCCGCCTTAACCAATTCAAAGTTCTTCCACCGATGTTCTCGAACTGCGGGGAACCTTTCACTACTTGAAGCATAGCACCTATATTGACCCTTTGTAACATCAAATTTACCGCTTACCCTATCCACCGATACCCTGCACTCCAAAGCAAAAGGACAAGTTGTTCCCGTTGGTAAATTCCATTCGTACACATCCCCCGTGTAATATTTCTTATTCTTAACAAACTTCCCTTCCATAGCTTTTTGTTTAGTATCGTAAAGATAACCCCATAGCGATAAAAAACAACCCCCCCCTTTAAAAGAAAAAAGAACCAAAAAAGAAAAGTGTTTTATTCCCTACTCTTTTTTTTTGCTCTTTCCCCTCTTAGGAACCTCGTTACCTCGGTTCCTTGGCT
>Ga0181349_1000393_pt1 | contig 18534 bp, 17 predicted proteins | sample Su13VDMM110SD_FD_130106 | JGI IMG/M metagenome (GOLD analysis project Ga0181349, IMG submission 130106) | Freshwater viral communities from Lake Michigan, USA - Su13.VD.MM110.S.D | ecosystem: Environmental > Aquatic > Freshwater > Lake | place: USA: Michigan | collected 2013-07-16 | reverse complement strand
TATCTCTAAGAACAACAACTCCTACAGCTGAAGAAGGAATGATTATAGCATCAGGGTCAGCAGGATCAAGTAAAGTATATTATTACAATGGTACAAGTTGGAATGCATTATTTTAAAACAAGTATGCACTAGTATTAACAACTTACTAATCAGGTGGTACAGCAATTACAACAAGTGTAACTAGTACAGCAGATACTTTTGTAAATATGGAAGGAATATGGATAAGAACCGCTAGACGACCATAAACCAATTTAATATTCAATAATCCTATATAATATTTGGGTATTTACTATAATTTTCTTATATTTTAATTTAATCAAAACATATTAAATACTTTAAAAATTTAAATTAATAATAAGAGTTAATTTTTGCATAATTTTTTATATAGTTATGTATGTATATATATCATATACCCCTATGAATTTTAAGGAATATGCGGTTATATACAATATAAATGAGTTATAAACATATTTATATCCATGGATTTAAATAAAATATTTGGATTATTTAGTGATGAAGAACCTAAGTCTTTAAAGGAAAAATCCCAATTAATAGATGATATATTAGATTTTAAGGAACATCCTTTATTTTGGGTAGGTATGTTTAAAAAACTTATTCAAAATCATAAATTATTTAATAAAGAAATAATTGGATTCTTCTCTATTTTAGATCAAGAATTGGATATTGATGATGTTGAACAAGCTGGGGAATTTGTAGTATACAATAAAGCTTTTTCCTGGATTGAAAAAATAGATATTAATAATAAACTTCACCAAAGTTCTATTTTAAAATTTACGGATAATACTTTTCTATCATATTTAAAAAGTTCAATTTTATATTTTGAAAAGTTTGAAGAGTATGAGAAATGTGCCCATCTAAAAAACATTCAAAATATTGTAGAGAAGTTTTTAAACTAAACTTGGAGCCCTAATTCTATATTATTATATTTAAAATACGGAGAAAAAGAAAAAATAAACAGATATGAAAAATAGAGAGATTATAATGAGAAGGTTAGAGAGAGCAGAGGGGGAGATAGGAAAGATTAATGTAATGTTAAATCGAGGTGGATCAAGAGAACAGGTAGAAGAATCATTAATTGTTCTTAGAGAATCTATAGATGATGCTAAAGCATTCATTCAACAAGAACCCTTAAGTCCTGGAGAAATAAATAGGTTTTAATTTAAATAAATAGTTATGAATTTTACTGCTGAACAAATCCAAGAAAATTGGAATGAATTAATGAATTATATTGAAAAATATATTTCTGAACCTCGAAAAGAAAATCTTACCCAATTTTATAAAACATATGAAGACAGAATTATTTTAATGCCTGCTGCTCATAAAAAAGAATACCATAATTCATTCCCAGGAGGATATGTAGAACATGTTCTGCGTGTTATCCGATGTGCTATTAAACAAGCTACATTATGGGAAGAAGAAGGTTGTGATATGTCTACTTTTACAATGGAGGAACTCGTATTTTCAGCTTTAAATCACGATTTAGGTAAAATGGGGAGTGAAAACGAAGAGTCTTATATACCTCAAACAGATAATTGGAGACGTGAAAAATTAGGAGAGGAGTATATGTTTAATACTAAAGTTCCATTTGCTTCGGTTCCCGATAGAGGTTTATTTTTACTTCAATCACACGGTATTTCATACACATTTAATGAAATGATTGCTATTCAAACCCACGATGGTTTATATGATGAAGCAAATAAAAAATACCTTCTATCATTTATGCCAGAGCAAAAACCTAGAACATCTTTACCTTTTATCCTACATCAGGCCGATTTAATGGCAGCACGCATTGAATTTGAACGTGAATGGTTACCTAAATTAAATAATAGCGTGGATGGGTCAAAGAAAAAATTTATATTAGATTCAAATAAAAAATCATTCTCAAAACCCGCAGCTCAAACAAAAGCACTAGGTTCATTAAAAAATGAGAAACTTAAAAATTTATTAGACAACTTATGATAGTAGCAATAATAATTTTAGGTTTAATGGTTGTAATCTTAGGATATACAACCTTTAATCTCCTACGTAAAAACGAAAAACAAGAAGATATTCTAACAGGGTATATGTCCTATTTAAATAAAATCTCAGAAACAATAGAATCATCAGATAAAAAACTAAAGGAAGTTGATATCAAAGGAAGTTTCAAATCAGATGATGAGATAGGATTTTTCTTTCAACAAATTCAAAGTATTCAAACTATATTGAATTCTTTTATAATTAAAAATGTTGAAAAATAATGGAAGTCTTAGTTAAAAAAAAGAAAAAAGGAGTACAATATTTTACTAAAGAAACTGAGGATGCTATTATTCTTTATAATAGTACAACAGATCCTGAAATAAGAAGTAGACTTTATAATGATAAAATTCATTATGCTTTTTTTAAACTTACCGAAAATATTATCCATACATTTAAATTTTATTACACAGAAGTAGATAATATTACAGATCTCCAGCACGAAGTAATAACATTTTTACTATCTAAAATTCATTTATTCAAACCAGAAAAAGGAGCAAAAGCATTTTCTTATTTTGGAACAATTGCTAAACGTTATTTGATTTTATCAAATCAGAAAAACTACAAAAAACGGGTTGATACTGCTCCTATTGAAATTCTAGAAGAATCAGAAAATCACTCTTATAATCTTGATGAATCTTCATATAATGAACGTTTATCTTCTTTTATTGATCTTTATATAGAACATTGTACTCAAAATATATATGAATTATTCCCAAAAGAATACGATGCCCGAATAGCAGATGCAATTTTAGAATTATTTAGAAAAAGAGAAAATTTAGATATTTTTAATAAAAAAGCCCTTTACATCTATATTCGAGAAATAATAGATGTTAAAACCCCAAAAATTACAAAAATAGCTAATCAGCTATATGATATCTTTAAACAAAATTATGTATTTTATTTAGAACAGGGATATACAAAGTTTTAGTTTTAATATTTATAATAAACTAAACAATATATTTATGTCACAATTTGATAATATAGTCTTTGGTAAAAAGAAATTTTCTGATCTTCTAGAAGAAATTTATAATAACCAACAAAAAAAAGATAAACAGGTAACATCTCTTATAAATGAATTAAAACCCTTAATATCAGATATTGGGGACGCTACTTTAGTAGTCCCTTTGATTAAAGAATATATGGATATAAGTGTTAAGAATGATGATATCTTAATTAAAATGGCTGCACTTGCTCAACGAGCAATGCAAACACAAATGGCAGACGGTACCTTAACAATTACTGATGAAGAAAAAGATCAGCTTTTATCAGCAATGAATGAATTAAAAGGAGATAAATAATGGCTTTATCATATGGTTTATCGGCTCAAGAAGATCAAAATCGTAGTCATTTTATTAAAAATGGAAGTTTTACAATACTTCCTGTAAGAGTACATTTTTCTTTTATAAATCTTGAGAAAATTAAAATTGATACTCCTAAATTATTTAAAAAATATGGGGGATATAACACTTTAGGAGGTATTTTATTTGATTCTTTTACAAACCCTATTCTTGTTAGTAATACATCACAAGAAGATAATTTACTTAATAATTATAATTTTGCAAAACCTTTATTTCCAAATATTCAACATATTCCTTTAATAAATGAAATAACATACGTTGTACCATTCCCCTCTACTAATACACAAAATCCTAGAAATATAGATTTAAATCAAGTAGATTATTATTATTTTCAACCTCTTAATATGTGGAACACATTACATCAAAATGCTTTCCCAGACCCCTTAACAGATTTTAATAATGAAAATGATACCCAAACAACTAATACTACTTACCAACAAACTCAAGCCGGAGCTTCTATCAATCAAGATGCTCCTGAATCTGAAATTAATTTAGGAAAAACATTTAAAGAAAAAGATAATATTAAATATTTACAACCTTATGAAGGAGATATAATTTATGAAGGTAGATGGGGTCATAGTATTCGTTTTGGTTCAACAGTTCCAAATCAAAATCCATGGTCAAACATTGGTGAGAATGGAGATCCAATTTTAATTATAAGAAATGGCCAAGCACCATCAACCACAGAACCTTGGATACCAACTATTGAAGAAATAAATAAAGATTTAGGTTCAATATATTTTGGAAGTACCCAACAATTACCCTTAGAGGCCGCCTCTACAACTTATTCAAGTTATCAAACTTCTTCTACTACACCTATTGCCCCAAATCAATATAGTGGTAGTCAAATTATTATAACATCTGGGAGATTAGTTTTTAATAGTTCCGAAGATCATCTTCTTTTAAGCTCAAATTCTTCTATTAATTTAAATGCTGTAAATAGCATAAATTTAGATACAGATAATGTAATTATTCAAAGTAAAAATTTATATTTAGGAAATAAAGATGCTGATGAACCCTTACTTTTAGGTAATCAAACAGTAGATTTATTAGATACATTAATAGAAGCTTTAAAATCATTTTTATCTATATGTGAAACAGTAGTAGGAACCCCTCCAGGAATACCTTTAGCCCCTTTAAATGTTATGGCCGTTAAAATAAACGTATCATTAGAACAAATCCAAGCACAACTAAAAGATATTACCTCTAAAACTAATTTTACAAGCTAATGAAAATAGATGTAAATAAAGCAAAAAACATTGTGGATGGGGCTAAATCAGTTACCTCTGGATCTTCACCAAATACAACCAATACAATCCCTGGTAGTTCAAGTATTTCTCAATCCGGATCTACTAACCTTTTAACAACTTCAAAAGCTAAAAATAAAAAAGATGGTTTATCTCTTAAAGAGTATCATGAAAAAAAACAATTAGAAGCAAAAAAAAGGAGAGAAGAATTTGACAAAGAAAAAAAAATAAGAAAAGATAAAAGAGAACAAAATAAAAAAGATAGAAAAGCTAATAAGGATGCAGCAAAAGCAACTGAAAGTAATACTCCTAAAGAGCAAAAACCTAAAGGTCCTAGTAAATTAACTCCTATTATAAATAAATTATTAAAAAAACTTCCACAAAGGATAATTCCTATATTAACGGCTATGACCTTAAAATTCATCTCAGATGAATTAAATAAATGTCCCTCAGCAGAAACAACTCAAAAATCACTAGATGAATTAAATAATATTATTAAAGATTTAAATAATACAGCTGCAAAAATTGATGGTTTTTCAAAAAAAATGGATCCAATTGTTGTAGGAATTAATGTTACTTTAGATATAGTAAAAACTCTAAAGAAAACACTCCCTATATTATCGGCGGCCGCAAAACCTATACCACAAGTTCCCGGAGCTATAGTAGTAGCAATAGATGATCTAGATTATCTTGCTAATTTTTTATTATTTAACGAAGATGGATCTGAAAGAATAGCCCCAATTCTAGCGGGTATAAATGGATTATCTGTTTCTATTGCTATGTTTTCCCTTATTTTAAAACAAATATCAGGAATCATAGCAGGTATTATTCCTTTATTACAAAGATGTCTGACTAAACCAGACACCCAAGATGTTCTTTCAACTAGATCCTTAAATATTCCTCTAACTACAAATTTAATCCCTCTTGAAAATCAAGGTGAAGAATTTTTAGATAATGAATTTTTAGATAATGAAGTTTTAGATAATGAATTTTTATTAGATAGTTTTTTAAATTCAACCCCCAACCAACCCTCTATTACACCTAATCAGTCTATAGAACCCTTTTCTGATATAGCTAAACAATATATAGAATACGGAAGTGCTAATTATAATAATTATGAAGAAACTTCTTATAATGGATTTGATATAAAAATTGAAGAAGTTCCTTTCACATCAACTGTAATAAGAAAAAAAGCAGTTGGATATTCACCAAGTGGTATTGCTCTAATTCAAACAGAATTATCATTTACTACAAACAATCAAACATTAATATCAGAATTAAAATTAATTATTGATAGAGATGATTTAAAAGCTTATTAATTTAATATTTATAAACAATGAAAACTAATGATTTTAAAATTTTAATAAAACAAGCGGTAAAAGAAGCTATTCAAGAAGAATTAAAAGATATTCTTTTAGAAGCAATTCGTTCCCCTAAAACAATAGTAACTGAAACTCTTCAAAATACTTATGCACAACCTCAAATCACTAACCCTAGAACTTTAACCCCTACAGAAAGGCGTGAAATGTTTGGTGGTATTTTAGGTGAAATGCAAAATGGAGGAACTATAACATCACAATATGCAAATGAATTTCAACCTCAATCTGTAGATAATATCAATGGTGCTTTACCCTCAGGAGAAGTAGGATTAGATATGATAATGGGTTTAATGAATAAATAACAATAATGGCTATAATTGTTCAAAATAGATTTCCAATAGATTCAATAGATCGAAAAGCCATAGGAGTTAATATACCTTTTAATGCTCCTTCTGTATTTCAATCTAATTATTTAACTCGAGATGCTATTAAAAATAATTTAATTAATTTTTTTTTAACCAACCCTGGAGAAAGAGTATTTAATCCATTTTTTGGAAGTGGAATAAATAATTTAATAAACATGAACTTTTTAGATACTATTGATGTTGAATTTGTTAAGAAATTTTTAAAAGATCAAATTTACCAATATTTTCCATTTGTAGGGATAGAAGAAATTAATCTTGTAGTAAATAAAGAAAGCAATCAATTAGGAATTATTATGAAATATCAAGTAGAAAATTTTGGTATTCAAGATGAAATTAATATAACATTATAAAATGAGTATTAAAAGAGATATAAAATATACTAACAGAGACTTTACCTCATTACGAAATAGTCTTATAGATTATACTAAAACGTATTTTCCAAACACATATACCGACTTTACAGCAGCATCCCCAGGAATGATGTTTATAGAAATGGCGGCTTATGTAGGAGATGTTTTATCTTTTTATGTAGATAACCAATTCCAAGAAACTTTTATTCAATATTCTCGCCAAACTCAAAATTTATATGATTTAGCATATATGTTAGGATATAAACCAAAAGCTACAACCTCAGCTATAGCAGACATAGAACTTTATCAACAACTTCCGGCAACAATTTCCGGTAGTGTTACAATCCCCGATTTTTCTTATGCTCTACAAATCCCATCTAACACACCAATTTCATCAATTTTTAGTGGAAGTCTAGCATTTTTAATTACAGACAAAACTAATTTTGCTGTTAGTAGCTCAACAGATCCAACAGAAATAACAGTTTACCAAACCGCAGGGGGTCTTCCTACTTATTATTTAATTAAAAAAATAAGAAAAGCAATATCGGCAACAGTTAAAACAAGATCTTTTTCATTTAGCTCTCCTATCCCTTTTGATTCAAGAACTATAACAGATGATAAAATCATAGGAATCTTAGATATTACAGATTCAACAACAGGAGATAAATGGTATGAAGTAGATTATTTAGCCCAAGATTCAATATATGAAACTCTTACTAACTCAAATCCAAATGATCCAAATTATCTAAATAACCCAGATGTCTCTAATTTATTAAGGTTAAAGCAAGTTCAAAATAGATTTGCAACTAGATTTTTAGATAAAACTAACTTACAAATCCAATTTGGTTCCGGAGATCCATCAGATACAACTGAACAAATAATTCCAAACCCTGATAATGTTGGTTTAGGTCTTCCAACTAATCAAAGCAAATTAACTACAGCATTTGCCCCTACAAATTTTATATTTACAAATACTTATGGTATTGCTCCTTCAAATACTACACTAGTTGTTAGATATATTGTTGGTGGTGGAGTATCATCAAATGTTCAAGCTAATGCTCTTCAAGATTTAAATACTAATACTGTAACTTTTATAAATTCATCATTAGCTAATAATAATTTAGCTCAACAAATTTTTGGTACATTATTAGCAACAAATCCAAGAGCCGCCTCTGGTGGATCAGATGGGGATAATATAGAGGAATTAAGACAAAATTCTTTAGGTAGTTTCCAAGGTCAATTAAGAAATGTAACTTTTGATGATTATGTAATTAGATCTTTAAGCCTTCCCGCAGAATATGGAACTGTAGCTAAAGTATATGCTTCAAAACCAGATGCAACTTCACGTTCTATAAGTACTATAGATTTATATGTATTGTCTTATAATAATACAAAACAATTAACAAATGCTTCAAACGGTTTAAAAAGAAATTTAAACACTTATTTATCTCAATACAAAATGATTAGTGATTCAATTGGTATTAAAGATGCTTTTATAATTAATATAGGAATTAATTTTGAAATTATAACAACCCCAGGTTCTAATTCTGATGAAATTTTATTAAAATGTATATTAGCATTAAAAAATATATTTGATATTGATAAATGGCAAATTAATCAACCTATTTTGTTAAGAGATTTATTTATAACTTTAGATGCAATTGATGGAATTCAAACAGTTAAAGAAATAAATTTTGTTAATAAAACAGATTCAACTCTTGGATATTCAGATTATTCATATGATATTTCAGCGGCAACCGCAAATAATGTCATATATCCTTCATTAAACCCAATGATTTTTGAATTAAAATACCCTGACTCAGACATACAAGGTAAAGTAGTACCTTTATAATATAAAATAAAATGGCAGTATATAAATTATTCCCTACTAAAGATGCAACTTTGTATTCTATATTACCAAATATGAATACAGGATTAGATGAAATTATTGAAGCAACTGAAACCTCATTTGCTTATTCTGATCCAAACCCACAAACTAGTCGTTTTTTAATTAACTTTTCAGAGGATGAAATAGATGATGTTTTAGATAATAAAATAAAAATTAATGGAACTTCATCTAAATTATTAGACAATACTTTATGGAAAGCGAATTTACAATGCTTTATTGCTACTTCAACGGGTTTACAAGCAAATACTACAGTTGAGTGTTATCCTGTTTATGGTGATTGGAATATGGGTACTGGAAGATATTTAGATGACCCTGAACAAACTAATGGAACAAGCTGGATTTGGAAAACATACTCAGGATCCATAGGAGGTCAGTGGTTAACCTCAAGTTTTCCATCTTTTATAACAGCTTCATATAATACTACTTATGCCTCTGCGGGTGGTGGTAATTGGTTTACAGGCTCATCTGTTGCTTGGTTTAATTCAAATACATACCCTATTTCAGCATCTACAACTTTTGGATTTTATGATACAAAAGATTTAAATTTAGATGTAACCAATATTATTAGAGCTAGATACACAGGATCAGTTTCACAAGATGGATTTATTGTAAAGCAACTAACTGAATTTATAAATGATCAAGAAGTTCAACCTGAATTAAAATATTTTTCCAGAGATACTCATACAATTTATCCCCCATCATTACAATTTAGTTGGAGAGATTATACCTGGAATTCAGGATCTTCTTCTATGGAAATATTAAATACACTTCCATCAACAATAACCTTAGCTCAAAACCCTGGTGTTTTTTACCCTCAAAGTTATAATAGATTTAGGATAAATGCTCGCCCAACATATCCTCCTCAACTTTGGCAAACTAGTTCTGTTTATACAAATAATTATTATTTACCTACATCGTCATATTGGGCTATTAAAGATTTAGATACAAATGAAATGGTTGTTGATTTTGATACCCAATATACTCAATTAAGTGCAGATTCAAGCTCAAGTTATTTTGATATTTATATGAATGGTTTAGAACCTGAAAGATATTATGCTATTTTGATCAAATCAGACATAGCAGGAACAATTCAAGTATTTGATGATCAATATTATTTTAAAATAATTAACGGATAATGGCTAATTTACCTATAGTTAAACAAGTATTTGCAAAAAAAGCATTTAGTGATACCATTAATACTACTTTTACAGAATTAAATACTCCTATTACCCCTCCTGTTCTTCCTCCATTACCTTCAATATCTGAATTTTTTGAATATTATCAATCTTTATTTTATATTATACCTAAGTTTGGAGACACAGAATCTCATCAGTACCTTGCTTTAACAAGTCAAGAATATATAGGATCTGAAAATATAGGTAATGAAGTAATAGATGCTTTATTAGCAGAATTAACAGAACTTAGACAAGAAAATGTTGAATTAAACGAAAGATTTACCCAAACAGCTCTTAGCTCAGCACAAGATGCCTTAAAAGCTCTACAAAAATAAGATGATTAATATTATTAATATAGACCCAAGTACATTAACTCTTCAAAATATTAGTCCTGAAGATGTTTCTGTTATTCCTAATGTAATTGTTACATCTTCATTTAGTCCTGTAAATAGTAAAATTGAATATTTTATTTATGATTCTAATAATTCTCTTTTAGCATCAAATGAAGATTTAAGATCATATAAACCGGCATTAACTACACCCGAAGGAAATATAGTTGATATAATACTTACCCCTGAAGAAGATGCAATTAATGCAGGATATGATACGGGAATTATAAAAACTATTTATAATTTTATAACGCCTGAATTAGGATCTGGATTAGGATCTGAAGGAGGTGATTTTTTTATTAGTGAAATATCATCAACTAGAACCGAAATTAGATTAAGTTCTAATCTAAATCCATTGTTTAACGTTACTGGGGTTGATTCTGTAAATTTTTTAAATAGTTCTAATTATGAAATATATAATACATTTAGACAAAATGTAGAAACCAATAATTATTTTGATGAATTTTATTTAAATTTCGGTAATAATATATGTGTTGTAGCTGTAAATTCATTATTAGAATTTGATTCTGAAAATAATACTATTTCTTTACTAATTAAATTATATGAACCTCTTCCAATAGGTATTAATACAAAAACAGAACTTTTTATTTTTACTAAAAATGCAGAATCTGTTGCGTATCAAATAGAATTTCAACAAGAAAATATATTCCAAGATACAACAATTCAACTTAAAGGACCAAATTATAATATTTCTTTAAAAGATAAAACAGGTCCCTTAACTCAATATAAAAATTATGATGAGATCCTTTCTACAACATTATCGGGATCTTTATTTCAATTAATTAATAATATATCTTCTTCTTCACCTCAACTTTCTACGGATTATACAGATTATGAAGATTTTATATTTTTCTCTTCAGCTTATCAAAGATTATATAATTTTAAAGAAAAAGTATCAAATATTTCTTCATCTCAAGCTCAATTAAATTTAATTTATTCTAGCATATCGGGATCAACAAATAATACATCCCCTATTTCTTCAAGTAAATTATTAATAGAAAAAGAAATAGAAACTATAATTTCTAGTTTTGATGGATATGAAAACTTTTTATACTATACCTCAGGGACATATGCTTGGCCTAAATCTAATGCTCAAGCTCCATATGTCTTATATCCCCCTACTAGTAGTCAATCCATTACTTGGTATGATAATCAACTAAACACAGCAGCCGAGTATGATTCTACTAATCAAAATAACTTAAATGAAATTATTCCTTTATATTTAAGAGAAAATTTAAGTAATACTAATTATTTTATATTTATTAACTTAATTGGTCAATTTTTTGATGAAATATGGTTATATACAAAAGATATTACTGAAAAACTAAATGCAAGTTCTAATTTATATGAAGGAGTTTCTAAAGATTTAGTATCAACTGTATTAGAATCTTTAGGTACTAAAATATATGATAGTACTTATACTTTAGAAAATATATATAGTTCATTAATTGGCCTTTCATCTAATGGTTCTTTATACCCATCTACTGGAAGTGAATTAATTACAAATTATGTAACAGCTTCAATATCAAGTCCCGAAGATCTTCCTACAATTGATGATTTTGTAAAATTATCTTATAAGAAAATTTACCATAATTTACCTTATTTATTAAAGAAAAAAGGAACAAATGCTGGATTAAGATCACTAATTAATATTTTCGGTATCCCTGATACAATTTTGCAAATTAATGAATTTGGAGGCAAAAATAAAACAGAAAATAATGATTGGGATTATTGGCAAAATAAATTTAATTATAAAGCAGATCTAGATCACAATGGCTTAGCAGTAATTGATCTCCCTTTTAGAGCTTTTTATAATTGGCACTCCCCCGATGATGTTCCTTCAACAGTTCAATTTAGATTTAAATCTACAGGATTGCAAGATGCACTTTTATATCCTTCCCAAAGCATATTTAGTTCAACTTTTGATTCATTTGCTGTTGTATTAGAATACACAGGGTCGGGATATACAAGCGGATCTTACTCAGGATCAATCCCCAATCCTTTAAATGAATATGGTACTCTAAAATTCATTCCTGACTCATATTCCCAACCCTCAATCTCCGCAAGTATATATTTACCATTTTTTAATGAAGGTTGGTGGTCTGTAATGATCACCCGAGTAAATAATACTTTTTCTTTATCTGCCGCTAATAAAATATATGATGGAGATGATGGATTTATTATAGGATACACAGGATCCTCAACTATAAGCTCATCTAATTTAGATTTCCAGTGGATAAGTGAATACCAAGCTCAATTTGGATATTTATACCCCCCTCAACCAATCGGATATCAACTATATACAGGATTTAGAGGTTCTTTACAAGAAATAAGATATTATACTACCCCATTAACTCAAGATATTTTTTATGATTTTACCATGAATCCATACTCTATAGAAGGAGTAGGTATTAATGGTGCTTATGAACAATTAATGTTTAGAGCTCCTTTAGGAAATGATCTTTATCTAAAAACTAGTTCAATCCACCCTAAAGTTACAGGTTCATCATATACAGAAATGACTGCATCTTTTTATACTGGGTTTAGTGAATATAATATCTATTCTATTACTTCTTCCGTAAATAGAGAATTTATATTTCAAGATCAAATTCCTGCAGGAATAAAAAATACTGTATCTAAAAAAATTAAAAATGTATCTACTGTTTTACCTTATAGTGGATCAAATGAAGTTAATCTCCCTCAAAACTTAACATTATCCCCTTTTATTAATATAAATCAAGATAGTTATAACAGTTCTTCATATAATGAAAATATTAATTATGTTGAGGTAGCATTTTCCCCACAAAATGAAATTAATGATGATATTAATGCTCAAATAGGATATTTTAATATTGGAGAATATATAGGAGATCCTAGATTAGTATCCTCTTCCGAAGAATCATATCCTGATTTAGATGTTATAAGAAATGAGTATTTTAAAAAATACTATAAGAACTATAATTTATGGGATTATATAAGAATTATCAAATATTATGATAATGCTTTATTTAAAATGATTAAAGATTATGTACCTGTTAGAAGTTCTCTAACAACAGGTGTTGTAATCAAACAACATATTCTAGAAAGAAACAAATACCCTGTTCCTCAATTTAATACGCATACTACAACTTCTTTTTATGGAAGTGGATCAACTCCTAACATTGTTTGGGATACTCCTTTTGTATTTCAAAATCTAGAAATCACAGGATCTTCAATCCAGATGTATGAAATTTCAAGTAGTACAGGAGGAACAATGCCTGATTTATTTGGATTAACCTCATCTCAATATACCGGAAATGGTATAATTAATATTACCCAAAGTTGGACAGGTTCAACTCCCTCCATCTTAGGGCCGGTTCTATTTACAGATTCAACTCAAACAGAATTTTATAATGGTGAATTAAGTGGCTCTATTCTCCAAGTAACAGATGGTGTATTATCTGATTCTACTTTAGATCTGATTCAAATATATTCAACAAGTTCACTAAATAATGGAAGTTCATTTACAAATCAACCATCAACTCCTTATACAACCCCACCCCCAAATCCCTCCCTTGCCTTAGCTTATGGATTTAATATAGCAAAATCTTATTATGTTACATTTACAGTAACTAATTCACCTCTAAGTACAAATCCCGGTGGTGCTTTTATATATGATAACTCAGGAAGAATATTTCGTAATACTACAACACCCCCATTCCCAACAGCAAATACAACCCTAACTCAAACAATTTTTATTACTAACCCAGTTGCCCCTTTGTATTTTGGAGAAAATGCAGGCGGAGGTGTAACAATTTCAATATCTAATATAACTGTAGAAGAATTTAATGAAGAATTTGACACAAACCCCGTATCTAATAATGCTGTTGTAAGTAGACCAAATGATAAATTTTTTGATGTTGATTTTTCCTCAAATGCTATAACGGCCGTAAATACTCTTTCAATTGTTAGTGCCTCTAGGGGATCAGGAAGTGCAACACCATCAACAGTTCCTTCTTCAAATTATTCTACACTTAGAATTACCAACCCAAGATATAATGGTAGTAAAAACACCTCTCCTAATTTTAATATAGGTGCACAAAACACTATTCCCGTAATAACATCAGAAGCAACATTCTTTGCTTACTTTACAGGTTATCAAACAACAAAAGCTGAACTTTTATCAAAAACATCATTTAATATTAAATTTATAGTTGATGATTTAGGTAATGTTTATAATCCAAGCTTAACAAGTTCATATTATTATAATTTAACTAAAACTTTTAATGAAAATAATAGAGCAAAGGTTATTTTTTATAGTCAAACCTCTAGTCTTGAAACAAAATTTTCAGGTCTTAAATCTGTTATAAAATCGGCAGCCCTACCCCAAGCAATTATTTTTACACAAACCGGAAGTAATTCAACCCAATCACTTAGTACAATATTTTTTAATAATTTAACTGCTCCTCTTAATTATGGTCTTCAAACAGAAGCAACATACTCATATGCTGGAACACCTACATGGGCCTATGAACAGAATCAATTTATTACTTTTGTAGCCCCAATAACATCAGGAAGTTCTGCTCTTGTATCAGTTCCAAATCCTTCATCCTCAGTTATTTTATCTTCTAATCCCTTAATACAGCTAATTCCAAAACTTAATCTTAATGTACAGTTATTTGACCCACTAAATGGATCTCCAAATGGTTTATTAGATGTAGAGTTTGTAAAAACTAATCCAAAATTTCAATTAGGAAATGAACAAGTTATATATAATGAAACAATATCAATCCCCGCGAATAATACATTAACCTCTTTACAGTTTACAGCTCCTCCTCAATCTATAATATCTGAAAGTCGTTATTTTGTAAGAGCAAGATTAAGACCAGTATACAATTCCTCCTATTTTTCATCAAGTATTGTTGGTGCCAGTAATATAATTAATTTTACAGCAAGTGGAAAATTTTATTTTACACAAGATCCTCCATTTGGTGCTCCAACTTCATCTTTTTTTACTACGGGCTCTCCTACATCTTCTATATTAACATCCTCTGCTTTTAATTCAAACTTTTATGGTCTTTCCCAAATTGAAACTTCAGGTTCTTCATATGATTTTCCTTATCAACCTTTTATTATAAATAGAGGAGACCAAATAAGATTCTCAGCAGATGAAAATCAATCATATATGATTACAGACGTTAATTCCCCTGTACAAAATATTTCTAATTCTTTATTTCTAACACTAGATAGAAATTTAATATCAGGCTCTAATATTAATTCATTTTTAATAAAAACTTTTACACCTAATCCAAATGTAGTAGTTCTTAATATAGATAATCCAAATGGAGTATCAAAAGAAATTTCTGGATTTTTAGTACCCGAATTTTCTTCTCAAACACTTATAAATAAGTTTGACACTATTATCTCTAATTTATCTGAAAAAGGATTACTTTAATATATTTATAATAAAATAAAAAATAACAAATGGGATATTTAAATAACTCAGTAGTAACAATAGATGCTATTTTAACAGACACAGGCCGTCAATTATTAGCTCAAAATGATGGTTCATTTAGAATTACACAATTTGCTTTAGCGGATGATGAAATTGATTATACACTTTATAATCCCAACCACCCCTCAGGTTCTGCGTATTATGGGCAAGCAATTGAAAATATGCCTTTATTAGAGGCTTTTCCTCAAGCAACACAAGTAATGAAATATAAACTTGTAACTTTACCTCGAGGAACTGCTAAAATGCCTATTCTTGATTTAGGATATAGTGCTATTACAATTAAACAAGGAGCTTCATTAGCTATTACCCCTCAAACATTAAATTATTTAGGTGGTAACAATAGTGAAACTAGTGGATACACAGCAACAATTTCAGATGTTAGATTATTTAGTACATTTGAGGGTATTGGTATTAATACAGCTCAAGCCCAATCCTTAAACACAAATACGCTAGGTACTACAGTATCTAAAACAGTAGTTGGTACTACAATTAACCTAAGAGCAACAACTATTAATACATTGTTTGGTTCAAACAGTATACTACAAGCTACATTAACTGTATCTGGTAGAGATTCAGGAGCCCGATTAACTATTCCCGTAACAGTAACACAAATATCCTAATATATAAAATATGTCATTTAATAGATTTGATCCCACAGACTTTGTAATAAGTACAGATTCGATTTCCTCTACACTTTGGTCCACTAATGCTCCTTCTTTAACAACCATTGCAACCTCCTCTAATCAAGTAGCAGGATCTTCTGGGAATTTCTTTACTAATATATATGATAATACCACAGGATCTGTACAGTTTGCTATAGCTTATGGAAATAGTAATGGTAGTGGAAGTTTAGCCTATAACACGGCCGTTAATGGATATTCTCCATCAAGTACAATTTATGGCCAATGGCAAGATTTAGTAATTGGGGATGAAAATACTAATTTTACCTTTGGTACTATTACTTCATCCGAGTTTTATGCTTTAACTTTTGAAAGAGCTAGATATAAAGATTCTTTATTTTTAGGATCTCTTTCTTTAACCCTTTCGGGCTCCTCAGGTTCAATTACATTAACTGATAATAGTAATTATGTATCATCTGTCCAATTCACAGAAGCAGGAAGAGTATTCCAATTAATTACAGGTTCTACAGGAGCAATAGCTACAATTTCTACTAGAAACACATCAGATGGATATTCTAAAAACTCAGGATCTTATGGTTGGTTTCTTCCAGATATTGGAACTATTTTATTAAATCCTAAAGCATTAGGAGATTCTTTAACCTCCGGAGGTATTGGATTTTTATATAGTGGTTCTGCAACATCATCTGCGGCTCCAACAATAACCCCAAATGCATCTATGTATTTATCTATAAGTGGAGGAATAGCTTTAAGTGGAATAGCAAATGATTTTTATATAAATTCTCAAGAATCAATCACCTCAGATTTTATATTTGTAAGACCTAGAAGTGCAGAATTTAATTACTCCGAAAATCCTTCATTTATTTCAGGATCTACAGGTGAAGTAGTATTTAGTGGATTTATTAATAATCCCCAAACATATATTACAACAGTTGGATTATATAATGATACAAGTCAATTATTAGCAGTAGCTAAATTGTCAAGACCTTTACCAAAAGATTTTACAAAAGAAGCATTAATTCGCGTTAAATTAGATTTTTAAAATGAATGGGCGCTTACAAGCAATTTTTAGCAGAGGATATAATAATAACCCCCTTTGAGGTTAATAAAGGATTTACTTTTTTAGGAAATCAATTAACTGGTTCTAATGTTGGTATTAATAGATTTCTAGGAACTAACTTTTCAGGAACATTATTTAATCCATCTACAGATGCCACAACAGGTTATGACTTTTCTCAATATCAACGATTGGTATACAATTCTATTCAAGAATTATATTACTCAAACCATTTAAGTTCTTCATATAATGATAATGCTAATATAGGATACACCTTCCCGGGTACTCAACCTGAAGGAGATGTATTAGTAGGTACTAATCAGTCAACAGGAAGATATTTTAATTATAATCAATCCACGTTAACTTTTGAAAAATTATTTCCCACAGCATCTAATTCCGAAATTGCTGTTTTATCAATTCCCACTAAATTATATGGAAATTATATCCAACCTAAATCATTTACTTGGTCTACAGGAAATGGATCAGTATATGATGATGGAGAAGGTAATTTAATCCTTTCCTCCTCAGCACAAATTTGTGGGCAAATATTTTATCCTCATGGTTTAGCTGTAATAACAACTGATAGTTTTCCTTCTCTTAATGGATATGGTGTTTCTTTATATAATGTAAACGTATATGGTCCTGGAACAGCAGCATCAACACTAGATTTTGTAACATCCTCTAATGTAACTTGCTCTTTTTCTTCCTCACTTAACATTTATGAAACACAATATAAATGCACTTTAAGAGATAACGAATATAATTTTTCTTTAAACCCTTCATTAACTTCAGGAAGTACACAAATAACAAGTTCTATAGGTACTTTTTATACTCCTGGACAATATTTAAGTGATAATATAACCGGTTCTTCTTTTTCACCCTATATTACTACTGTTGGTTTATATGATGAATATCAAAATTTACTAGCAATAGGAAAAATATCCCAACCTTTACCTGTTTCACCAACTACCGATACTACAATACTAATAAATATAGATAGATAATTATGGCAATTTTAAATTCCTCAAACATTGTAAATAATAATGTAATTCAAACTAATGATTTACTTCAATTATATAATGCTTTAAACTATACTACAACAGCCACACCTTTTC
>Ga0181349_1000389_pt1 | contig 18638 bp, 22 predicted proteins | sample Su13VDMM110SD_FD_130106 | JGI IMG/M metagenome (GOLD analysis project Ga0181349, IMG submission 130106) | Freshwater viral communities from Lake Michigan, USA - Su13.VD.MM110.S.D | ecosystem: Environmental > Aquatic > Freshwater > Lake | place: USA: Michigan | collected 2013-07-16 | reverse complement strand
TTTGATGAAGTAATTGCTATTTAAAGGCTCGATCGAAGGTGAAACTTGACCTAGAATGAAAGAGCTTGAAGTGGTAGGTGCAATAGCGATAAGAGTTGAATTACGTCTACCATATCCCTTCAAGAGTGGAGGCTCTCCATATATCTCAGCCATCTCAACAGAAGCTTTTAGAGTTCTCTCTTGAATAACCTTAAAAATATCTGTGTTTAACCACTTAGCATCAAGCGATTCGAACGCAATCATCTTTGATTGTAGTAGTGAATGCCATCCTAATACACCTACACCAATAGCTCGCTGATTAACAGCAAACTTATGAGGAGCTTCCATGAATTTGACATCTTTAGTCTTTTCAATAAACTCAGACATCACTGCATCAAGGAAGTATACAAGAGTTTCGATAGCATCTGTCTCTTTAATCTCGTCCCAACGCTCAAGATTCAATGAAGATAAGTCACATACAAATGATTCGTCTTCATTGGTGCTAAGAAAAATCTCTGTGCAAAGGTTCGATGCATGAATTTTAAGCCCTCTATCCTTATAAACATCAGGTGCATTGTTATTTGCAGTATCAGTGAAGAAGATATAAGGATATCCAGTCTCAAAACGCTTCTTGATAACTAAGCTCCACAATCTTCTCTTCTCTTTGTTACCTGCGATCATAGACTTCATCCATTCGTCAGTAACAGTTACTCCAATAGAGATATCTTGAATGTCATCTCCTTCAGACTTGATATGAAGAAATTCTTCAATATCACCATGATCGATAGGTAGATATGCAGCGAATGAACCTCTACGTATATTGCCTTGGGAAACATAGTTTACAAGAGAGTTGAACACTGTTAACTGATGATGTACACCAGTCGCTTCACCACCTGAACCAATTCGTGATCCTCGAGGTCTTATATCACCAAAGAAAGCAGAGGTACCTCCACCGATCTTTGACATAGATCCAATCTCGGATAGCTTACCGAGAATATCTTCCATATCATCTGGAACGTATGACCCGAAGCACGAAATAGGTGCACCTCGCTTCTTACCGAAGTTTGTCCATATAGGAGTGCTCAAGCTATAAAACCCTCTCTTCATATAAGTGAGAAATTTAACTGCAAATCCTTTCTTGCCTAAGATATTTTCTGCTGCTTGAGCGATATTTTCTAATCTTTGCTCTGGTGTCTCATCTTCTAGATAATCCCTTCCAAGAAATCGTCTAGAATCCTCATTAAGCCAGTAGTAATCATCTAACATATATATAAAAGTGTATATTGTATTACGGTAATTGCTATCTATTAAAATAAGTCATCTTCAGAAAAGCTCTGACTATTTTTACTATAATCTACAGGCTTGCTGTGAAAAAAGTCTGTCATATTATTGCCCAATAGCTCTTCGTCGAACCAAGTGGTTTCTTCGATGAGGGCCTCGTCGATAGTAAACGGCGACTCGAAACCGATTTGCTTCATAGATTCATTAATACGATTTTTAATAAACTCCTTTAATATGGGAGCTGACAATCCTGGCTCATTAATACCATTAACCATCCAATCTACAATCTTTGATTCGGATATAAAGGCCTCCTGAGCTTCATGTTGAATTCTCTTTTCAAGCTCTTCATCAAATAACTCCGGATGCTCTTCTCTGATAGTATTAATAATTTTAATACCTACAAGTGCATGAATATTCTCTTCATTGCGAGTATACTTTACTTGCTGATCTGTATCTTTGAGAACATTTTTATATCTAGCAAACCAGTTGATAACATAAAACTGACTAAACAGTGATACATTCTCCACAAACAATGTAAAAAGAATTAAAGCGTATAGATATTGCTTTTTAGAGTCTTTGTAGAATCTATGTGTATACTTTCTCAAGTACTTAACCCTGCCTTGAATCCATTCAAGCTTGAGATTGTCTTCAAAGATATTTTCAAGGTGAAGAACTTTTAGAAGTCTTTCATATGCACTATTATGAATTACTTCGACATTCGCCATTACATATCCTAGATCCTGTAAAGCAGGATGAGGTAGATTCTCGCCTAGCTTGGCCCAGAAAGTCTTAACAGCAACTTCAATCTGACCGATTGCTGATAAAGTTCTTACGACAATCTCTCTATATTGATCTGTTAACTCAACTTTAAAGTTTTGTATATCTGACTTGAATGTAAATTCTTTATCAGTCCAAAAGCCATTATGCATAGCTTCAATAAACTTCTCCGTCCAGGGATATAAATTAGGTTTTCTACTTACTTGCTCGTCAAAGATACTCATACGTTTGTAACCTTTTTAAGTCCGCCGCTTGGTAGTGTATAAATTTTAAGATGGTTTGTTGTTCCTGATGATGTTGTTACAGACAACTCGTTTTCAGATACTATAGGCTGCGACGTGATAGTCCCGTCTACGTTAATTATTCTTGATAAAGATCCTGTACTTGCATCAAACACCTTAACGGTGTTGTTATTTCCTATCTGAGCTATAAATTTTTTCGGTTTCATAAATTCTTAAGTTTATTTATGAGAGAAGCTACAGCTTCATCGGTTTTATTATTTACAATGTTAACGTTCATTCTTCTCGTCTTCGTTTCATTTCGAGAGACATGAAAAGCTACCACTCTCTTAACAACTTCACTATCCTCATGGGGTAGATCTGTATCATCAACCTCAAGCAATTTGCGAATTTCCTTAACGGAGTATCCACGCAAAAGTAAAGATTTTGCTTTCTTTACCATAAAGTTATTGATTAGAGATTCCTCATCTCCATACTCCTCCATCTTCTTGTGAAAATACTCACTGATAAATCTATATGTATTACCAGTTATAATACACTCTAGCTTCTTACTCATTACGACTATATTGTATATTATATACTCAATCTTTCAACTTCTAACGATAAATAAAAGAAATGATTCCTAAAGATTTTCGTGCATTGCAAGCTATATATGAAGACTATCGAGGTCAGGATAGGGAAATTCCTGACAATCTCAAGTATATGCCTCGTACTGACCTCAAAAATTCATATATAGGTGGACCAGGCAAAGATCCAGGATCTCACAACCCTATTATGTCATCAACCATTCCTTCTGAAGGTGAAGAAGAGGTTGAATCTATACTCTCTAAAATTCAAGAGTTTATATCGCAAGCTGAAGACGATGGTCAAACACACACAAAATCTGTATTATTTGATCTCTTAACTTTTATTAAAAAAAGTTAGCAAACACACGACATTTTCATACTTTTAGCAATAATTAATTATATGGAAACGGTAAAGATTGCAGCTGAGTTTAAAGAAGAGCTAAGAAAGCTCGGCTGTTCCGATGGTGATTATGTAACCATCTATAAAAAGGAGGACGGTAAAATATTCTTCCGATTAGGTTGTTGTAAGTTTCATTTACTTGCAAATGAGTTTGAAACTATTAAATATAAAGAAGTAGTATAAAATTATGATTAAAAAACTATCAGAAACATCAGTTCAATTATGCGGCGATAAAAAATGCTGCCCTATTATTAACAAGCTTGAAGATGGAACGTATGAGGTTCTAGACGACTATGGTAATAAGATTAAAGTTACAAAAGAAGATCTAGATTTGGTATCAGATGGCGTTAAAGCTCTAACCACCTCTAAAAATGATCAACTTATCCTTGGTTAATCTACTATTTTACACAATTGCGTGTATAGGTATGTGTTTCATACTTAAGTATGGTACTATACTTGCTGCAGTTAGAAATTTTCTAACTAAGCGATCTGAGTATTTAAAGGAACTCTTTTCATGTTCGTTATGCCTAGGGTTCTGGTGTGGTATTATAACTGGTATTGCTGTTAATCCGTATTACTTCCTTGCATGGGGATTTTATGGAGCAGCTGTTTGTTGGGTGGGAGATTTCTTGGTAGATATACTAGTAAAATGGTCGCGATAGAATAAATACTAATGTATGGAAATCTTAACACAATACCTAATCGGCCAACCCTGGTTTGCCATCGTAACAGCTACAGTCACCCTAGCATCTGCTATCGCAGCACTGACACCAACTCCCAAGTCAACATCTAAACTAGCCAAAGTTTATAAGCTCGTTGACTTTCTTGCACTTAATATTGGCAAAGCTAAAGACAAAGGCGTTAACAAGTAATAACGCTTTAATATCTTTAAATTAAAATGGCGCTAGATATCTAGCGCCATTTTTTTATCCGTAAGTGTTAATAAAATAATCTTCTCCAAGTTTAAATTCATCAGTGAACTCTCTCAACCCTGGAGATGTATGTGTTATCATTATATCTCCAACGCCCACCTTATAACCTTTTTGGTGACACGTTAAAGTGTATATCAAATCATAAAAGTGAAACTTAGCTGGATTACTCTCATCAAATCTTACGTTCTTAAATACATCTCTCTTTATAGCAAGAAAGACTCCATCTAACATAACAGCTCTGTGCGGATATACACCAAAACTAGTCATAAACTTACGATCCTCTGTACCGTGAGCTACTGCTCCGTGTAAGTGTTGAGGTTCAGACATTAGATGCCACAAAGCTGGCTTTTGAATCTTTGCTTGTGAAGTACCAGCTACCCCAATCACATCAAATCCCTTGAATGCTCTTGAGAGCTCCAACGCTACTGACGAGTTGATAATTATATCATCGTGACAGAGGACTAAATAGTCAACGTTTCTCTCAAGGGATATGTCGATGGCTGCATTATATACACTTGGCAAAGAATTTAAATTATTCTCTGCAAATGTAAACATATCTTTATGGTGCTTATAAAGCACACAATCCTCTTTCTTCCCTTTTGTGGCTGAAAAATATAGCGTATTCATAAAAATAAAAATGGTGATCTAGTTGTGAATGTATCTACTACCTCCCATCCCTCGAAATCTTTAAGCATCATAATAACACCCTCTGGTAGAACTCTAAATCCTTCACCACCTATAGTAGAAAACTCACCATTATCATTATAGTGTAAAATAGAACCTTGTCTAGCAACATATACATCATTGCAATCTGTATCCACTATAGCTACTGCAAACGTACCTTGTAGCTTATTAAGAGTAGCCTTGATAATCTCTGGAGCAGTTAACTCTTCCTCATTATCCGCTTGTGATTCTGTAAAGTATTGAAGAAGTTTCGGGATAACAGAAGTATCAACGGGGTTAGGTGTCCTATCAAATAGATTATTAGTGTTATATTCATGCAAAATGTCGTGATGATTAGTTAAAACGCCGTTGTGTACGACAGACCACGATGTAGATGTAAAGGGATGTGAGGTTTCATGCTCCCAATCTCTTTTTGCAGACGTTGGAGCCTGAGTATGACCTATAAAATATAGACCTTTACTAAGCTGCAATTCATTTTCGATATCAATCTTACCTTTTGCCTTGGTAGTTTGCTGTGTATTAACTCCCTCTAAACATACTAATGAAGAGCTAAATGTACCTCGTTCAAAATTTGTATTATACAAATCTTTTACCCTTTCAATTTTTTGGCTTCCAAATATACCACACATTAATTTAAATATTCTCTACGCGTTTTGTCAATTCTCCAGAAGAAATCTATTTGATCGGTTAAAGTATTCCTAGCTAGACAAGTTTTAGGGTACTCAATCCCATCATACATCATAATCCAACTTATTCTCTCTTTTTGAGGCTTTTCTATACCCAACTTTAATAAAGTAGATTTTCCTAGCCCCTTAACCTTAAACAGATCATTGTTTCCTCTAAAAGGTCTGCAAGCTATGATGCGATCTGCCACTTTCATACCTATACCTGGTATCTTCCGTAGCTTTTCATACGTCATTTCATTGAAATCAGACCAATTAAGTTGATGTTCCTCCATAAATAAAGTATATATGACTAGTTTCCAAAATCTACTTAAAAGAATCACTGTAATATCTGAAGAAAAAGCATCTCCATATAAGTCATCTCACCCTGCTTTTGGTGGCATTACGAAGAAACTTAAGGGTGCTGGGTTAAGCTCTGCACCACTAGACACGATTAGGTTTATTAGAGAGATTCTCTTTGAACTCGACGTCATTACATCAGAAGAGCATAAAGAAGTTAAGAGTGCTCCTGGGTTCTCAGGTAAGAAGCAAGCAATTCTTAAGCTTCTCAAAGGTAAACAAGTTCAGATCAACGCCATGAGTGAAGAAATCTCACGTAAAGTGTCAGAGACACTTGATGATTTCATCTCTAGAGCAGGTGCTAATAGAGGACGTGAAGAAAAGTATGCAGCTGCAGCTGCTTCTAAAGAAATCTCTAAAGAAATGAGACAAGTTAAATCAGGTAAGGAGATGGATGACGCTCTTACAGATATTATCTCAGATGAAAGAATTCTTATTCAAACATCTATAGTTAAAATACTTTCTGAAATTGAAAATGAGATAGAATCGCCGGAGTTTGAAGGTATCGATGAATTGGCTATCGAAGAAGTATTCCAGTTCGCTAAAAAAATTAGCACTATCACACAGCTTAAAAGCTTTCTTAGACAGTTGAATTCAACCCCTGGTTACGAGCTGATATCAGCATATCTATCGTCTGCCGTTAAACCTATCATACAAGGACTAGCAGATTTATCCATGACTGAGGATGAAGAAGGTGAGGTAGACGGCTACTCCGATATAGAGGCTTCAGAGGAGGAAATTATAGACGAGCCTATTGTTGCTGAGTCTGCTAACTATACATCTTCATATATGTCTGAATTGGTATCAGAATCTAAGAGAGTCTCCACCGAACCTGTTAAATATCAGTCGTTCAGAGACAAATACAAGCCTCAAACTATTAGCCAGCTTGAGGAATTGAGAAGATACGGGCTATAATTATATAGCCCTGCATCCTCGCTGTTGATACAGCTCATCAATCTTATCTTGCTGAGCATATTTAATAGGGTCTCTATAACCACTCTCTAAAAAGCCTGCAAGTCTTAGGCTTGATGACGGGGTAGTGGCATCTGCTAGACCATCTTCACGGTTTGAATAACAAGTCCATGTATCTTCAAACATTACACCTAACTTTACACCCTCTCTTACAATGTCAGCTTTAGACATAGTTAGTAGAGGTGCATCGATCTTGACTTGATGCTGTCTATTTTGCGATACTAGCTCGTTATACTTAGATACAAATATATCTGTTGTATCCCAGTAACCTGCCAATGAATCTACTTCAGCGGCACCATACCATACATCTTGTGCACCTAAGCTTTCTGCATAAGCGCAGCAAATACTTAAGAACATTTGATTTCTAAACGGTACATATGAAACTGGTTGAGCGTCACCAGCCATTTTACTAATATCTGGATTATCAATCTCAAGATTAGTAAGAGATGACGTAGGTGAGATGTCTTTAATATAAGATACATCTAGCACCTTATTAGTAAATTTTACATTAGGATATTTCTTTTGTAGGTTCCACTTCTGAAGAACTATGCATTGTAACTCTTTCCTATGCCTTTGACCATAGTCAAAAGATACTGTATGTATTTCTTTATATCCTCTATCTGCAGCCAGAAACAAGAGCACAGACGAATCCATACCCCCGCTAAAAGCTAATACTAACTTATCGTTCATCTTTAAATACAATTATAAACAGGTTCTTTAACTTATCTACTACCTTATACCTCAACATCAGCTACTTCTTCTGGAACGTCTTCGGACGCATTATTACCATACGACCATTCCTTCTTAATGCGTTCTTCAATCTTAGGTAGGATTTTATTTTCCCATAGATTTGAATCCTTCCTCCAGCTCTTGTAATAACCAAGCTTGGTACCATCTTCGAGAGCGTATGTAGATCCATTCTGAATAACTACACCAAGACCTACTGCAAGATCTAGCAGCCCGTAGTATCTATCAAGACCAGATGCAAATGACAGGTACATCTCACCTTCCAGGTACTGTTTGATAAATCTATTCTTGCGAGTAAGAGCTCTAATAACGATACCTGCATAGGACTTCTGACCAACTGCAAGTTTACCATCTGTTGTCTTACCATCATCTGATTTCATTGGCTTGCGGGCAAGCTGAACCGTTACTGAAGGTAGATATACACACGACTTGCCACCTGCCATATTCTTTTCAATGGAAGGAAACATAGCTGTGGGGTCGTCATATACATGGTTAGTACATAGAATGGTAGTCTGAGTAATTGCTCCTAGATTAGTACATGTCTGCATAAGAGATTTCATAGCTCTCGCTTTGGTTCCCATATCCGAACTAGTACTGTCTTTACCCATACGAGCTAGTTCAAGTTCTGATTGTAAGTTGCCTAGAGAGTCAATCGCGATAATAAATTTACCTTCTAAACCTTTCTCTTTAACGGTTGTAAGGAACTTAAATAGCGAGTTTCTTGTTTGTTCGATACTTATACAAGGGACGTATTTAACTTTAGCGATTTCTAGACCTAATCTCTCTGCACCTTCACCATCCACTGCATTCTCTGTATCAAAGATAATAGGTATCAGTCCATCCCTCTGAGCAGATGCTAGAATCTTTTGAACAAACAAACTCTTACCAGTCATTGACTCACCAGCTAACATCGTTACCCGACCTTTAGGAATACCCCCGTGTATAGAGCCCGAAATAATTGCATTTAATACATACGAGCCAGTGTCAATCCATCCTGAAACTCTACTAAGAGTATTGTCATTTAAATAGGTAGCAAACGGGTTGACACTATCAATGTCGTCTAGAGCTTGTTGGATATCTTTGGCAAATCTATTCATAGTAATATGATATAATATACTATTCGTTATTCAACTGCTTTACTTTGCTAATAAATTCAAAAATAGATGTATCTCTTTCTCCACCTTGAAATCTATACCAAAACTCTTCAGTTAATCTTGAGCCATCTGGGCTATCACCAAACCTCAATCGCTTTAGCATAAAATCTTGCCTGCTTCTTGTAATATAATGATTTAACTGACATTTTATATGAGTGGGTGGTGTATTAAAAGCGCCCGCTCTTTCAAACTCATCCCCTTCAGGCTTAATAATTGGTTCTCCAAACTCATTAACGCAATAAAATCCTTCTTTGTATATAAAATGATGTGGATCACCACCCCGGCGCAAAACTGCTTCTGGTCTAACTATGCTTTTAATATGTATATTATCACCCAGAGATACAGGTGCAATAGTGTAGCTATCAATAATAGATTTTTGAGAGGTTTCATGGCCGGATGAACCAAAACATTTCCAGTTTATTCCAATACCTCCAAAAGATTCATACTTATTTAAAAATTCACCTATATTGCACGAACCATCCTTGATAACGATATATTCATCTGTATCTATAAAACCAATCCAATCAAAATGCTTGCCATAATTTTCGAGGCATATATCGTAACACGCATGAATTTTTAAGTCTTTACCATCTCCATCTGTTAAGATGACTTCAACATTAGAAAACTGTGATAGTGTATCTACTAGTGGAATTTTACTTAAATTGTCAAATACAATAAAATTATCAACACCTATTAAGCTATGATAGAGAATATTCTCAATCAAAGCCTCTTCATCATCTTTGCATACTATACACAATGCTATTTTACTCATAATATAAAAACCCTTACCGCTTAAAGCGGTAAGGGCTTTGGGTATTTTTAAATTAATCCTCGAAGAGTTTAATAACTGCTGGATCATTTTTTTTCTCTTCTACTGGTTTAACAGTAGTTAGAGCATCATACTGATCTGCAATACGACTATCCAATACAACATTAGATATAACTATGTTCGTTTTAGTAAACGCCCATACGTTTGAATCCCTCGAAGCTTTATCAATAAATTCAACAAAGATATACGGGTATGAGTCAATTTTTAATTGACCGTTTTTCGGATCTGGTTGAACGTGAATAATAACTGGATTTGAGATCCACAATGTAGTCTCGCTTTCGCTATCAATTCTACCGATTACAGTACGACCAATATGATCGCAGATTGTTACAAGTGTTGGTACCATAAGTTACTTACTTTTTGATTCTTTGACTTCGAGTTGATCACGCCAACCAATTAGAGCGCGTCTCATTTTTTCAAGCTGTTCATGATTGTTCATGCCTGAGCCATTATCATTTCCTGCCATGACATCGTGTACAATCTTTAGAACTGCATCAATGCCATTTGCCTTACCTCTCCAAAAAGCTGGATTAGCTCTTGGAGTATCATCTAGTGCCGGGTTGTCCGTGTATGATTCCATATCAATATTTTATATACTTATTTTTAATAATCAACTAAAAAAGTCAAACAAATCTACTCTCACTGCTTCTGAGGGTTTGTAAATATTCCAATTGACGTTATCGTAGAAACGTTCGATTGAATTGAACAATATCTTCTCAAACATCTTCTCATAATCCACTTTGAAGATCTCTTCAAACTCCTTAGGTATATCGTTCTTATAACCAATAGTCTCTACTTTATATTTGTTAGGTTGTTGTACGTAAAAATATCTCACTTTATCGCCTGATCCTATATGCTCATACTTACTACCTGTTTTAAACTCCTTAAGGAAGTGATTATATAAGTAAGCTGATTTTACGTGAATCGGTACACCTTTACCAATTGCAAGACCCGAACACTTTTTAGCTAGTTGAGTATAATTGTTGATACCCATCACAAATGAAACATCTTGTGGACCAAGTTTCTTGAACGCTTCATATGCTTCTTCTAGCACCTTATTAGTCTCAGATCTTGATTGTGTTGTAAGCATCGTTTCAATAATTCGTTTAGCGAATGGCTTGATAGTAGCAGGCATCGAAGTTCTATTAACCTCTACTCCAGTATACTTTACTTTCACCTCTTGCTTACCCTCGTTATCAATAATTTTTGTTACATAGCGCTTCTTCTGCAAGAATAATCCAACCTCACATATCTTCTCTCGCTTGAAAGTGAATCTACTATTACTTGCACCCAATGCTTTTTTAGTCCATATATTAATATTAGTGTTTAAATACGTTTCAATACCTAATACTTTATCGTAGCATTCTTTTGTGGGCTTTAAATCTACAGAAAACACTAGTAGATCTCTCTTCATGTAAGGCTCTAAGGTAATATAACAACTATCTGTATCGTTATATACAATAACATTCTCAAGCTCAGTATTTGATATATCCGGAATGTCTCTTTTAATAAACTCTCTAATAATATCATTAGATTGCTTGATAATAGCTTGACCTGTGAGAGTTACAGAAGACGCAATATCATCATCACCAAATGGAGCTGTCTTGTTACCGAAAGCTCCATACAAGCTGTTAATTAAGATCTTAATTGTAAGCTGCTTTGTATCTAGTCTTTCCATCTCCCTCTCAAGATCTATAACAAGATTGTTGTTACCTTCTTTCTTAGCAGCGGCAAGTTTAACATCACATTCTTTCATCTTACTTTTTACATCAACTCGTTGATTGAAATAATAATCCAAAAACTCTGGGACGATACCTCTCTTCTTTTGAGAGAAAAGGATATTAGCCTTTGAGAGGCAGCATTTTTCCTTCACCATAAACTTTGCAAAGTTTACAGGAGTTAATTCTAGGGCTTCACCTGATACGTGATGAACTACAATCTTATCACCTGTTTTCTCTACACTACCTACTTTAGTTTCAGGAGACATATTAAGAGACATCATCACACTAGGATATAGAGAGGTGGCATCAAACGATATAACACCATTCTTGAATCCTCGCCTAGGCTCAGATACATACGCACCAGGGTTCGTACTACCATCAGAAGCCTTCCTTACAAACGTTGAAAATACCTCATTAGACTTTCGTGCTTTAATAACTAAAGCTCCGGTTAGCATTGATATAGTACCTAGTGATCCCTCAAGTGTAGTGAGCCCTACATATGCAAGCATTCTTAATAGTGATATATACTGTAGAGCTTCTTCGAGTTTAACGAGTAGTCTAACGTCGTGAATGTTGTATTTGATGAAAGTATTCCAATCGGTATCTGCCAGGGTAGCAAGACCTATATCACCATAATCAACTTTATTCTCACCAAGCTCTACGGATGCAATGTTGTCAAGCTTGTAAGACTCGCGAAGAACGGGGCAAAACTTACGATATATATCGAGGTAGTCAATACAAGATACACCTGAGATTTGGTATCGCTTATACTCTCTACCGAATCTATTACGCACCATTCTAAATGATATCTGACCTAACGGGGATAGTCTTGCTACATCGTCAGGTAAGATTCTCTCGCAACGATTTATGATATATGGAATATCGAACACCTCGCTATTATAACCTGATATAATATCCGGGTAATCATTCTCTACATACTCAATAAACTTCGTCATGAGATCTCTCTCACTCTTACATCTCATATACACTACATCATCAGCACTATTTACGTAATCACCGACACCGAACGTTGTATATATCTTAGTTAAGCTATCGTAACAAGTTATAGCATTAATAGGATGTGTAGGATTATCTACATCTGGAAATCCACCTGCTGAAGGGCTGTATGTTTCGATATCCACAAACATCACTTTAAGAGGGTTTGAGATGAAGTCTTCATTTTCGTTGACATCGCTAAACATATCTATCAGATACTGCTGCGCAGGAGATATGTTCTCATACACTCTCTTAATACCAGCCTCACTAAGAAACTTAGACCGCTCAAACGAGCTTCTAAATACCCGCTTCTTAACCTTTGTATTAAAGATAGATGTCTTATCACCCTTGGGATCTTCTATGTATAGATACGGCTGAAAACTAGACTCATAGGTAACCCTCTTACCTTCACTATCCCAAGTAAAGAGAGTTACCTTTTGATCTTTTGATGAATATACGCAATTCCTATACATTATAAATATATTATAACGTATAGGCAGCCCGAAATCAATTCCACTTAGTTAAGTATTTTCTCTCAGGAGAACCGTAAGGGGTATTTAGTAACTCTTCATGACATCCGATATTTTCCGGATTTTCAAGGAACCTTGCTTCTCCAAGTTTTCTCAACTCCCTTGCGTGACTATAGTAATTTTTTGTTAGTATAGTGTTAAGACGTTCTTCAAGATCTTCACCTGTTTTGAACTTGTATTTATCAGGAACGTCTTTATAAGTCTCCATATCTTGAACCAGACACGGTACACCTAAGATGCAACCCTCGACAAATTTAATGTCTGACTTGGATCTATTAAAGTCATTATCTAATAGAGGTGCAATCGTTACTTGTGCGTCAAGATTACTGATAAATTGCGGGTATGAAAGAAGATCTTGCCATGGGTGATATTCAATTTCTCCTGAGCTTATATATGGTGCGAGTGGAGGTGGAAAGGATCCCACAAATACCCACTTATACTTTTTAATAGTCTTAAGAACTACAGGCAATATGTGACTAAAGTCATCAATACCACCATTTTTAAAATCGATATCATAGTGAGCTCCAGATCCCGTATATAGAACTCTTGGTCTTTTTTTATTCTTGTCATAAGCGCTCCAAATCTTACGCTCATCATACATATCGCCCATCCAGAACTTAGGAACGAAATTAGGAATTACAGTAATTTCTTTCTTGCCTGTTTTTTCTTGGTATAGCTTTCTCATGTACTCGCAAGTAACAACAACTTCGTCACATAGATTGATTATTTCAATACTATTGGCTCTTATATCCTCTCTATCAAAAGATTCTTTAAACTTGTTATAATCCGGAATGCACTCCTTAAAGATTACATCATCCACTTCATATACCATCTTAAAGTTAAAATTAGACTGGAAGGATTTAAGATGCTTTACAAACTCTAATTGAGACACAGATACTTGTCTCTGCAACTTAACACACTTTACATTTTGATACCAACTAGGATCAAACACCATAGCTGTTAGAGAAGTGGAAAATGCTTTTCCTTTCATATTGAGCACCATTTCAGGCCAAAGAATTCTCCAAAACCCACAACCACCGTAATCTGCAATATAGTTAACATATCTATATTGGTTAGAACCATCACTAGGTGGTTGTTGCTGTTGCTCTACAGCCCTATGACCTACTGAAGGGTACGGATATACTGGCGTCGGTGAAACTACAGGGGACACAAAAGGTGCGATGAACATATAGTTAATTACACTACATATCACATATATCCACTCTAGTCGTTATACCATTTTTCTTTTCTAGATAAATTGTTTCGCCTGTAATAGCTTTTAGAGACTCTTTTCTATGCGAGATAATAAACGCACATTCGTTATAAGTATCAATTCTCTCGTTAAGGATATCTACTATTAGATCTATACCTTTGCTATCAAAAGATGAATCAAATAACTCATCATAAATTGCCATATTGTAGCTCACACCACCTTGGGTTCTTCTTATATCGCTAAATGCAAACAAACACGCGAGGTCAATTGACTTTCTCTCTGCACCTGAAAAGTTAAAATATGAACACACTTTACCTTTCTCGTTAACAATCTCCTCTTCAAAATATTCGTTAAACCTACAAACCGAGTTGGAGTCAAGTTTCTTGAGATAGTAAAACAGCCTACTATTTAGTAAGTCTAGAAGCTTATTAACGATGTAAGATTTTACGCCCTCTTCACTAATAACAAATTTAACAACGTCTAACTGAGACGACATTGCATTAATTTCATTCTGCTTCGAAATTGCATCATCTAAACGAATATTTGATTCACTCACGAATGCATCAAATTCGTTCGTATTGTCTTCGACGTTGTTGATATTATCGATACATATACACTGCCAATCCTGCAATTGCTTAATTCTATCGTTAATGTTACTAATGCTTTGTTTGTGTAAATTAATTTTATTAACTACATTATTTTTAATAATTATAGCCTTTTTAATTTTATCTTTATTAGATTTGAGATTTTCTAACTCTGTTTTTTTAGCATCAATTTTTTCTTTGATGCTTGTGATATCGGAAAAAATTTCTTCCTTCTCAGATTTAATTAGATCTGCATCATGCTCGTCAATAGATCTAAGACAAACCGGACACTTACTATCCGTAGTACCTATCTTACTATATCTATCTCTCTTATACATCGCATCAGAGCGAAGCAGCGCAATACTCTCAACAAGCGTCTGAATAGACGCATCTACTTCAACTAATTTATTCTCAAGCTTTTGTATGATAAGTTTAGTTTCATTTATATCTGGAACATCCACTTTAGATTGTATAGTGTCTTCTAGTTCTTCTAACTCCTTTTTATTATTGTTATATCTCTCTGTAGATATTCTTATTGAGTCCTGTCTTTTCTTATCTACAATTTCTTTTTGAGCTTGATATGACTTTATAGAGTTTTTAATTTCATCAATTCTTGTAGATGTTAGATCGCCATCCTTCTTATTATCTGTAATTGCTTGCTTTAGAGCAGAAGCCATCTTGCTAAAGACCTCCAACCCGAATACATCCTCAATAAACTTTCTCTTCTCAACCTTTCCCTTTGCCATAAAGGGAGTTGCATTATTTAAGGTCATGATAACGCAATTCTGAAAAACTGCTGGAGATGCGCTCATAATATCACACAAATAATTAGTGGTATTAGAAATGCTATCTCTCGTTACATCCTCCTCATCTTTATATAGAGATACCTTTGTAGGCCCTAAAGTACGTACTATATGATAACTATTTGTCTCACTCGGAGATTGTACTCTAAAATATAACTCTACTTGAGTTTTACCACCTGTTTCGTTATTAGATATAAACTCCTTCTTAATATCTCTCATCGTATCACCAAATACGGCAAAATATACAGCATCGGCTATGGTAGATTTTCCTACACCATTCTGCCTGTCTGGCTTATCGAGATTAACTCCTGTAATAGCATGTAGTCCTTTCTTAAAGTCTACTACAATAGGGGTCTCGCCTACAGAGAGGAAGTTAGATATAACAACTTTATCAAATAAAACACTTTTCATGCACTACACGACTTGTACAGATCTAAAGTATACTTTATAACTTTATCTTTATTGTCAATATCTAGTATATTGACAAATTCTTGTATAGCAACTTCAATATTAATCGTAGATAGATCCTTTTGAGAAATTAAATCATCTACGATATTAATATTGTTATCATATTCTGTAATGATTTGCTCAGGCTTTAACAAGCTAAGCTTCCGAACAAGGAACTCCAAATCTTCCTGAGTTATATTACAGTCAATTTTAAATTTAACTATATTTTTAGCAAAGATGCTCTTTACCTCTTTGGTAATATCACCTATCTCTGCCAATTCTCTTAGAGAGATCTTTTTATACTGTGGGGATATTTTATTCTCATAAAATTTATACTTTAGAGTCTCAAAGTCGAGGATGTGATAACCTTTGGCGTTATCCACGTCTCCGAAATCCATTTGAAAGGGGTTACCACAATATAAGATAGTGCCGTTTTTATATTTTCTCTCATTTCTAAGATGAAAATGGCCTGATATTACTAACTTTGCTTTATCTAGAATATCAGGAACATCTATTCCGTGGTCGCATACCTTTGAAGAGCTTATTTTAAATGATACAATCTCAAAGTGACCGAATATTATATCACTATCTGGTATATTTTCTAGTTCTGTACCCCACGAGCAAAATGTTATATTTTTTCCAAAGGCTTTGATACACTCCATACTATCGACGATATGTATATTATTCCTTCCCTTAAAGACAGATATGGAATTTACATCACATCTGTTTTTGTAGTATATATCATGATTACCTATAATCATGATTATATTAAAATCTTTTAATATATCAAAAATATTAGTAGACACCTGTAAAGTACTAACACTGATCTCGCTTCTGTTATGATGCCAATCACCACAAAAGATAATATCAGTTATACCTTTAGTTATTAGATCATCTCTCAGCCAAGATGCCCAATTAATAGCAATTTCATGCCACTTAGTGTTATTGGAATACAATCCAAGATGAAGGTCTGATATAACACAGACCTTTGAATTTTTAATCGTCATTGTTGTAGAATTCGTCTTCGCTTCCTACTGGTTTAACATATACTCCGTTGCTACCTGCGCTTTCAGTCATGACATTTTCGTATACACACTCTCTATATTGCTTTTCAGCATCATGATGCCTTTTTTCCTTTTTAATTCTGTTAATGAATGCATTTGATGCGATCGTCGTAAAATAAGAGAAGGGATTACATTCTTGATCTTCTCCACCTCTCTCAGTACGCTTATCAAAGCTATATTTTTTTTTCGTTAAAGCTGAATACATTTTAATAAGAGCATCACCTATCATATCATCTTTATATGTATAATTTATAAAAGAGCCATTAAAACTTAATCCGTATGCAATCTTATTAACATTATCAGCTAAATCATCTGTAATTACATCCGTCTCATAAAATCTCTTTAGAGAGGTTTTAAACTCAACAGGGTTTACATAATAATTCTCTTTAGACATATATTGATAGTATAGTATGTATATTAAATTGCAACTATAATTTAATTATAGTCGACTTAAACTGTATTTTTTCTTTATCATATATCTCGCGTCTCTTTAGTCCATGAGATTCACTGTATGAAAGTATATCAGCTATATCAATAATATTAAGCTTTGACTTACTCGTATGTAATCTAAGACCTCTACCGATAGATTGTACTGTTCTGATAAAAGATTTACCTCCTGATGCAAAAATAATATTATGCAAATTCTTGATATTTACCCCTGTAGAAAAAATTGCACTAATAGCAACACACACCACATCGTCAGACGACTCAATAATTCCTTTAATTTTTTCACGATCCTCAACCTCAACACTACCTCTTATAAAGTATACCTTCTTTGATAGTGTAGATGAAAGTAAATCGTATAAAATCTCACCATGCTCAATATAGTTAACAAGTATAAGTGTATTATTTGGCAAATTACCTGCGAGCTTCTTGATAATATTGTTTCGCTTTTCATGTCTTAAGAGAAACTCTATCTCTGATCTATACCTGTTAGTAGATCGAGGTGGTTTATCCTTTCCGTAGTCCAGCTCCAAGATGTTAACTGTTACATCTGTAAGAAATTTTTCCTGTCTTAGTTCATGCGACGCCTTTACATACAAAACGGGGCCGAGTTTACCGATGATAGACCACACATCGAACTTACTCTCTGGCATCGTACCTGTAACTCCAAATTTTCTATGAGTTCGTATTTCGGTAATGATCTTCCCTATTTTATTTTCGTGCTTTACTTTGTGAGCTTCATCAACAATCAAAACATCTACATATTTTAACGCTTCGATTGATTCGAACTTGCTCTGAAGAATGCCAGCGTTACAAATTATAATGTTTGATGTAAGGTCTAACTCATTACTTCCAGTCCATTTTGACACTGAGCACGTAACACCTACATCTATAAACTCATTATAGGTTTGTGTAACTAATCCTAGATCGGGCACAATAATCAAACACTTAAATGTTGTAGACTTATTGAATATTCTAAAATAATTTTCAGCGAGTGCTGCAGTTAATAACGTCTTACCTGCTCCAGTACCTAACACGAACGTACCTCTACCTGCTTTTAGTGCTCTATTAAGTGATTCAACCTGATAATCTCTCAACGTATGAACGAAATCTAAAAACAGACTGTATTCTTTATTATACTCAAGTATTTTTTCAAGTTCTCGTGATATAGTTGGTGTTATACCAAACTTATGGAATATAAAATCATTAATCTCAGCAAATAGACCTAACTCTGCCTTACCTGCACCTGTAATT
>Ga0181349_1000382_pt1 | contig 18761 bp, 46 predicted proteins | sample Su13VDMM110SD_FD_130106 | JGI IMG/M metagenome (GOLD analysis project Ga0181349, IMG submission 130106) | Freshwater viral communities from Lake Michigan, USA - Su13.VD.MM110.S.D | ecosystem: Environmental > Aquatic > Freshwater > Lake | place: USA: Michigan | collected 2013-07-16 | reverse complement strand
TTTATTTGCGAAATGTTGCGATTATAGTAGTTTTAATTTTTGCCTTATCAAATGATAAGAATGGTCTGTATTTAACACATGTTCTCTTTATATCAGGCCATATGATTTTGTCAACCAATTTCTTATCCCAATAATCAAAAATATTTGTCACGTCGTTTATCATAATCAAGGTTTCAGAATGTATTTGTTTTGTCAAGTACATTCGGATCAGTGGTGGATGTTGACCGTCCTTTGTAAGAACATTGGAATCAAAATCTCCATCCATGTTATTTATATCAGATTGAAAAGTATACATCAGTGATTGCTGAACTTTTTTCCAATCATTGTAGATAGTTTCACCATTACCATCACCAAGATCACCTATCCATAGTTTAGGATTGTGAATGATATTTGCCAAAAGATAACTTTGAGAATCAGATCGTTTTGATAGTTTATAGAAAAAGAACTTGTCTTTTCTATTCTCAAAGGCATCCTGTGACGCTCTCACCTTACCATTGTATTTGAAAAAATCATAATCAGTGGTAAAGTGTTTCTTTAAAGCCAAATAGTACACATACAGATCATATGCAGCTTTTGTTGAATATATACTCATACTGGAAGTTGTGCCGTTTTTTCTTCTAATAGGTTAAGACGTTCTGCATCATTACGAACTTTTGCTTTTAATACAACAGATCGTCTTACAATTTCACCAATCAATTCAATTTCAATATCATGTTTTTCAGAGAAATGTACTAAAGCATCAATAAGACTGACTTCATTATTTGTATATTGTTCTACTTCTTTTAGGATCATTTCAGCTGAAAGTGTCATATTATTCCTTTAATACCTGAATTTGTGATGCCCAGGTTTCGGCAATGTTTTGCGCCGTTTGTTCATTGACAAAGTTTTCAGTTTTGAACAACTGTCCACTATTATTATAATAATGAACTTCATATAGACTGTTATTTTTAATCACTTCAGCTCGAGCTTTTGAAGTCTGTTCATTAAAGTATGTTGAAATTAATTCCATGTCTATCCTTTCATAGTCTATAGTTTAATATACACCAACTATAAGATATGTCAATCTAATAATAAAATGTGGAGAGAACTTAATCCCTCCACATTTTTAAGTATTAGAAACTAACAGTTGCACCAATAACTACATCACCGAAGTTAAAATTTTCATCGGTGGAAACGTTTGCGTACAAGTCAAAACTGTCGTTCAAATCATATGATGCTTCAAGATCAAGACCGACAAAATATACATCAGCCAAATCAATATCAGTACTGATGGTCAAGTCAACAGCGGCAACACTGTAATACAATGCTGGAGTTGCGGTCAAAGCAATATCACCACCAGCGGTCAAATTGTATTCTGCATTGATGTCTGCACCAGCAGAGAAGCCGTAACCTAGATCAAAAGCCATTGCAGAAACAGCAGACATCGCAAGGATGGTAGTTGCAAGAAGAATCGTTTTCATAGTATTTCCTTTAATTGTTTAAACATGTTTAAGTGAGTCCGTTCTGTTTCTAGGTGGAACTCATACCCACAGTACTTATGCTGCTAGAGCAAAAGCCTTAGGTGCGAAATTTTCGTTTGCATTTAGTATGTTTGACCAATAACGCAGTCATCCGGTAAACTCCACTCTATCTTCACACCTGTCGATCCTGTTTCGACCCCAGCAAAGATACACTGCCAGACGGCGTAAAGCCTATCCCCGTGTCAAAAGACCATAAGCAGTGTATCCGTGGTGGAGTCGTGCGGTACCGCCCCGCAGTCCAGAATGTGTCCATGTTGCTTCAACATTTACAAGTCTATTTATAACACCTTAATTAGTATATGTCAACCATTATCATAGATAAAATCATAAGTCTTTTCAAAGATGGTCTTATCACAAATATAAAGTTCACCGCCAATACCCATCATGAGATAGTCACCAGCTTTACCTTGTTTGTAATTACCTTCAAGAGTGTTAACACGAAACTCTACATCCATTTGCTTTGCATGAACAACAATAGGTCGTTTCATACAAGGTTGTAAATCATTCACATATTCGTAAGTTTCAAATGTTTTCATATTAACCTCTATCATATCGTCTAATTGTTTCTTCATGTGTTAACTTACGCTTTGGTGTTGTGACTGGAACTGGAGGGGTTTCATTTTTCTTTTCAGAATCATCAATATCCTTATCAAGCTTTTTGTCATCCCATTTAGCCATTACTAAGTTCTTTTTTATAAAAAATATGTCCGTCAATCTTTGTAGTAACAACATATGATTTTCTCCAAGAAGGTTTACTATTCAATGTGTGAAACATAACAGCACCATCTGTTGGATCGTTGCTAACCTTATGGGTTTTAAGAATCACATATGCTATATATAAGGCTCGAGCCCATGCATTATCATCCTTAGGATCATCAGACCTTTTATCTCTTGTCCATGAGAATTGACCTCTATCATAGACAACATCACAAATATCGTCTGGGTATTCTGGAGAGTTAGTCCTATTAAGAGTCACCCATGCAACAGCTTTTTGACCCAGACTAGATTCACCTCTTGATTCAAAATATATATTAAGTGCAAGACAATTTAATTCATTCATATAATCATCATGTTGTGCTTCAACTTTAGTACTTGTTAAGATACTAGTGAGAATAATTATTCCTAAGATATATCTCATTTTGTATTTCCTTATATAGTTAAAATATATTAGTTATAATTCATTAATCCTTTCATATTATTCAGAACCATTAATTCATTATACCATACCATAGAACTTTGTCAATATAAATATGTTATATACTTATACACAAATGCGTATTGTAGGCAGAGCAATGGACAAAAAGAATAGTCACATTGGTTATGATAGTGATGAGGATGGTATTATTTCAAGTAGCGAAATCAAAAAAACTCAAGACATAATTGAGATTGAGAATCAAGATAAAAAAGAAGACCAACAACGGCGCATGGCATGGATTGCGATGGCGTCAATGGTCTTCTTTACAGTATTGTTATTTCTACCTTGGATAGACACTGATCGCATCCAAGCTATAGATAATATCCTGAGCATGTTTTACATTGCCCAGGCTGGAGTTGTTGCTACATTTTTTGGTAGTCAAGCATACATGAGCAGAAACCAATAAAAAAGGAGCCCGAAAGCTCCTTTTCAGTTTCAAATTGTCATCAGATCAGGCAGCTTCAGCCATTTCCAAGGCCAATTCCAAAGCCTGAGTTTTCAGTTTTTTGTTGGTACCATACCATGCCGATTGCATCCGCGTATCGGCCGACCGACCCAATTCATGGTCAGTCATGAAGGTCACGGCATTAAAGGCAGACCACCAAGAGCCTTCCGCAAACTCGGCGCCTGGTTGTTCAATCAGAACTTCCATTGCACGGGCGGCGGTGCGGGACAATTCACCTTCCTTCTTGTTCGACATACCCAACAACTCACCGAAGTATTGTTTGACAGTATCCTCAGTGGTGCGCTTGGAGCCAAGGAAGGAAGCCATTTCCTTGTATTGCGACATCTTGAAGTGTGCAATGCCCATCATATCTTTGACAGCATCAGCATCAAACTTTTGGCGGTGGTTCAACTTGACTGCATTGGCAGCGGTCTGATTGAGCGACAAGGTCAGGGTGTTGTTGCAGACCACACGGATAGGAGTAAACCGAATGTCAATGGTCTTGCCGTATTGGTGTGGGTTCGAGAAGAGCATATAGCTCTCAACCTTATCACCATTGAACAATTCGAAGTCATCGTCAACCTTTGCCAAGGCCCAGATGATCTCACCGTTCTTCAGAGAACCTGCAGTGTGCATTTTCATCTTACCGGCATCGGTGAAGTCCTTGAAGAACTCAAAGGCCTCTTCGTTTTGGACAGGGTGCCAACCCTTGCCGACCTGAGTCAATACACGACCGTCAGTTTCACGGATCAGTGCTTTCATACCGGTCGGGACTTTTTTGCCGTTGAACTCAGCAAAGGTTGCAACCTCTTGTACACGCCAGTCAACACCAGCAGCTTTCATCATATCGGCAGGAGCCAAATCATCGGCGACCTGGACGCCCAGGCCATGCCAAGGCAATTCACCGACAAACGCCATTTGAGCAGCGCCGTTAACAATCTCTAATTCGTGAGCCATTTTGTATTCCTCTGTTTTGTTTTGGTTACATAGACAACATAACATACAATAAAAGTAATGTCAACAATTATTTTGAAAATATTTCACAACCATCAGATCTTTTTCGGTCAGCTTTTTCACGAAGGGCATACCTTGATGAGCAACAAGATCACCGACACGAGCAAACTCATTTGCAAGAATGTCATTGTGATAGGTCTTAGCGACCGTCATCATACGATCGCCGAGGATTTGAAGTTTATTCATGGTCAGTTCTCCTTATGCTGCAAACAAGAATTTTGCCATATCTTCGGCACATTTATAACGCTTACCGTCAGAAGCTTTCTGATAGATGAAAGGCATCTTATGGGCACGACTGTTATAGCCAACAAGTTCATCACCCTTGGCATTCTTCAGTTTTAGACCTTTCAGTTTGATCATAGTCTCAAGCATAGAATCGGCACGAGTTTTCACACCGATGACCTTAGCCGTCACTTTGATTTCGACTTCAGCTTCACTGAACTTCATATTGCCGACAGCAATCTCAAGATTTGCGGCAACACCGTATTTTTCAAGAACGGCAGCCATTTCAGCACGAAGAGCTTTCAGATTGGTGCGGTCAAACTTAGCAAATTTAGTCATTGTCATTTCCTTCATTGGTTACATATACTTTATAAAACAAACTAAGTACAATGTCAACAACAAAATGCATTTATTTCAAATTATTTTTTTTGTTTCAATCAGAACACAAGGTGCCTCGGTTTCAATCCAAAGCTTTGCACCACATGGTCTAGGACTGTCTGGTCTATAGACCATCCGACTAGGACCTTGTATATCAACTTCCATACAGTATTGTACAACACCATTGGTTTCAACACGAACAACTGGTTCCGCCCGACTATGCTTTGCATTCTGTTGAATGATGTTTCTGTTGATATGGATAATGGTTGTGGTAGCCATATGTTATCTCCGCATCGCACTTACTTCGATAGCCTGTTCGGCTGTAGTGATAGGCACGGCATTGCTCTTGTGCATAGTGGCAATACCTTTTACCAATGTGCCTGTGTATTCTTTTCGTTCCTTTGCAGCACCATTTGAACATACTTTATTGCTCAAAGGAACCAAAGGCTTTGTTGACTTGTAGTCTGGAATACTATTGACGGGAGCCTTGGCTACTTTATTATAACCTTGTTCTTCCATCCATTTCTCATGCCGTTCTTGTGCGGCTAGCAGACGTTTGTTCTTTGTCTTTTTTGTCTTGCTGTTATATTTTGTGGTCGTCATATACGGACCAACAAGATGCATTGTTATTTGTAGTCCTCAAAGTAAATAGAACCGGAATGTAGATTGTTGCCAACCAATTCTCTTACTTTGTCATAGTCTCTGATCTCAGGATCAACACCATCATTAATTGCGATCAAAATACTTGTGGCATGTTTCCGAGGCGAATTATCAGGGCAACCACCAATTCGTTTTAGAATGGTAATAAGTACCAGAAGTTCGTCATGGTTAAGTGTAAGAGTTATCGACTCAATTGGTCGAATTACGCCCATGTATTTTACAGTTGCTTTAGCCATTATTCAGTATACTCCACATCATAATCCTCTTTTACCCATTCAATTTCTTCCTTAATAAAGATGCTGGCATCATTATCAAAACCGCCAGGATATAGCGTTGATGAATGCACATCTTCAGTCGCCCGACAACCGGTGAAGATTTGATCAGCATAGCGATCAAATTCAGATTCCTCACACATAACTCCAGCATCTGGGTTATCATAATTTGCTTTAATAAGAGCTTCTTTGCTCTTGACCTTGATAGTATATTTCATTTCCAGCCTCCAATAGGGGAATAAGTTGCCATAATCGTATTTGAATTCATCTCAACAATGTTACACTCGAAACCACACGCAACAGCTGCATCTTTAGCTTTTGACACATCAGTGAACTTTTTCCCCAATGCATAACCAAAATTATAGAACTGAACTTCATAGTACATGGTATTCATCCTTCAGTAAGAGTACGTATCTTTAAACTCTGCATTCGGAAAAATTTGTTTGAGCGCCGTGACGATATGAGCATCAACAACAGACATATCCTCATAGGCTTCATAACTAATTCCGGAGCGATGAGCAATGGCCCAAGCTTCAGACCCGAGTTTAACGTCAGATAGATCATAACCATTACGACCAAGATAATCTGCAGCCATAACAGTCCAACGGTTAATCATTTCAGAGTTAAACTTAGACATTAGATGTTGATCCCTTCAAAGTAACGAATGTCAGCTTCGGTAGTCCATGGATCCTCATTTTGAATCCGCATAACAAATTCAGCCCAAAGACCTTTGGCTTTGGCATCAAGTGCACGGGACAATCCAAAATCATTTGCAGCAAAAGCAAGTTTGGAATTGCGGATCATGGACTTAATGGCGTCACGGATTTGGTCAATTGTCAAGTCAGCATATTTGGTCATGTCAGGTTCCTTTTGTTTACATATACTTTATAAAACAAATAGAACCTATTGTCAACAACAAAATGCATTTATTTCAAAAAAATCAATCAATTCTCGGTTTTTACAATATGACCGCTTTTGGTGAAAGTTGACCATACATATCCTGCTCGCCGAGTTGCATTTAAAAGATCGGATTTATCTTCGACATGCAAAAAAATAGAGATGAATTTATTGAAAAATTGATCTTGAGTAAATTGTCTATCCTTAAATGTTCTTTTCATAGCTCGGTCATACCAGACGTTGCTTTTAATTCTCTTGTTCGTGTATGTATACATATTGAAGCTCCATAATTATTTGTCAGTGGGCCAAGGAATCAATTCAATCTTATATGATTCAATGCCCCACTTTTCAGGCACGCCAAACTTTCTTACGCTCATTGTTTGAGCATCAACTTCATCTTTTGCATATTCATAACCCAAAAAGTTATCACCTGCAAAAATCTTCCAAGTGCGGTTATCCCATATCATGCTAGTTCCTTTACTTTAAACCATTCTGGTATTTCACGTTTAGTCCAAGACATCTTGAACCGCTCTTGTTTTGTCTGATAGAATTCACGATACGACCGAACAGGATCATTCGGATGCATACACTCTGGATTTGAACCCATCGCCAATGGAAATTGTGTCCGATAGTTGGTCGGCAAATTCTTTGGATAGTTTGCCAATGGATTACGCAACAGTGTATCTGTAGAATGTACTTTGCCATAGCGATGAGTATATTCGTCACACAGTGCAGTAAAGTGCACATAGTGCCACCAATAGTTGCCAGTGTTGATGGTTGACCACACAGTGCATGGATGACCCATATGTACTGCCTTGTACATAATAGAGTCACGGCTGTCGGGTAATATCCAATGCTTTGATAACGTTTTACCAGACTTGGATGGAGCACGTTTGAGTTCACCATCAAGCATACGATGAACTGTCGAGAGCATTTGAGCAGACTCGACAATCATTTTTACTACGTGTTTGTCACACTGCAATTGTGCAGCCGCAACTGGGTCTTTGTCAAGGATGAAGATATTCATTTAATCAAGCTTTCCTTTTGGTATCTAGAGTCATAAGTTCAATTCGGTAAGTGCGTTCACGACCAAACAACTCCCAATGTTCTTCCAACATTTCATTTGCAAGTTCAACAGTGGCATATATGCCAGCAACACGTTCAAAGTTTATATCTAGTAGTTTTTCAAAAAGAACATAAATCACCTGATCTGGTTTTGAAGGTTTCACAGGTTTATCTTTCCGTTTAAATTGGATACCCAACACATCTTCAAGATATGCGATACGCTTAAAGCCAAGACCTGGAATAGCACTAACTTTAAATAATGTAAGATCACCATGATAATATTCGAAGTAATAAGCAATGTCACGAACAGCAAGTTCGGCAGTTCGTTCTTTTGAAGCTTTTACAGGTTTACCGTTTGTTTCTAGCCACTTAGCCCACAACATTACGAGTTCATTTACAGTCATGTCATATTCCTATATTGGTTACATATACTTTATAATATAAACAAAAGTAAATGTCAACAATTATTTTTGGTGAGTCTGATTTACACCAAGAATGCCAAGGATAACTGACTTGATGTGATAGCATTCAAACTTCATCTTCTTCTTGCAGTTACACACGAAGCCGTCTGATAGCATTTCTACCTGAAACTGACCATGTGACCAGACAGTGCCGACTAACATATTGCCGTCTGTGTTGATGTGTCTATGATTGAATGTCATTGTCAGTCTACCACGTTATAATATTCCCGCAAAGCATGGTCATAACCTTCCCAGTTGTCCACTCCAGCGTCTTGTAAACAAAGTAGCAAATCAGCATCATCAAGCAAACCTTCATACTCTTTCTTTGAGATTGTTACCATATCTTCAGGTAAATTGTCATCGGTCATTTTAGTTCTCCCCATATGTTACGTCAAGCGTCCGCACTTCAAATTTAGCAGGTCCTTCATCTGCGAACCATTCATCTTCTGGATCAAACCAACAAAAGTCAAACAGTTCAACTTCTTTGCGTTCATATTTCATGAAATACCGTTTAGCATCAAAAATGTCGTGGTGACCCATTTCACTCACAGACACTTCAACTAAACGACTGGTAACGCCGTAATGGACACCGTCGATTTCAACAGCTTTGATGTCAGTCAACACTTTACCGTTTGCTTTGTAAACGTGATGGCCATAGTCATCTTCAATGTATATTGGATGTTTCATGATCGGTTCCTGTATTGGTTACATATACTTTATAACATAAACAAAAGTAAATGTCAACAAAAAAAAGAGCGCCGAAGCGCTCTTTTTCACAACTATTTTCAGATACCTTTAAGTTCTGTATATTTTTTTCGGAGAGCAATGAAGTTGTGAATATGATCATCACGGTTCTCAATAAAGACCTGTGAATCGTCACCATCGACTGCTACAATCGTCACCAGTTGCTTAATGGGTTTACCTATACGCTCTTCGAAGGCAACAGCGTAGAACGATTCTTGCATAAAGTAATTCTGAATCCACTCACGTTTCTTTGGTTTACGAGAGGTTTTGAAGTCGATAATTGACAGTTTACCATTCCATTCTGCAACCAAGTCAACACGACCAGCTACTCTGATAAAGTGTGAATAAAGAGGTGCTTCTTGGAACCAGATATTATCTAGATGTTTATCTAGCAGTGGTTTAATCTGATTGAAGGTAAACATATTGGTTGGCATCTTACCAACTGCATAGTCTGGTTTATTATCAATATATTCTTCAGCAATCAAGTGAACTTCAGTTCCTCGAATGCCAGCCTGAGTAACAATTTTGTTTGCTTGTTCTTCACCAACGCTTTTTTTCCACTTTTCAAGACCATCTTTTTCCATAATAGATAGGACTGTAGTCACTGATGGGTACTTTTCACCTGTTGGTGGGTAATAGAATCTTCCAGTTGGAGTAGTATCACAATATAGATCAGGCAGTGTTAGCCCGTGTTTTACATGATTAAACATTTTTATCCTATAATTACAGTACTTGATCCTGTAGCAATATCACCGCAGGATGCAGTATCACCAGTTTTAACTATTGCCTTACCACCTATCTTAACACTTGATGTGCCAGAAACAGTGGCGGCAGCATGAGGACCAATACCATGTGGTTGCACAGCATCACCATCTACAATCACTAATTTACCATTAAAGTAAACAGTTGATTGTGATGGGACTAATGCCCCACCAGCTAAATCATTCTGAAGGCATGCTGCCGTCATCTTTCACCTCTCGTATTGTAACCACATCATCACTTATGATCCATTCAATAAGTGTATCCTCGGTCCATCCCATTTGATTGAGTAGTTCAACGGGGAATTGAACAATCGCATCCCCGTTGGTATCTTCTTGTACTTCCATAATGTATGTCATATTAATATCCCAATTTGTCTCTTGCAATAATGTATGATTTGACCAAGTCACTGCGAACAATATCATCAATGAAAAATTCAACAAATTTAAATTCACTCATACTGCTAATGATCTTCATAAAATCAGCAATACCTGACTGTTCGTTATAGCGCTTGTTAGTAAGGTCGTCCTGTTTAATATCACCAGCAAAGATGATTCGGCAATTCTGCCCAACACGAGTCATAATGGTATGCAATTCACCATCGTTCATGTTCTGCATTTCATCAACAACAATAATACAATCATCAAAGGTAACGCCTCTTAGAAATGATGTACTTCTAAATTCAATAATATCCTTTTGCTTTAAAATAGAATATGAATCACCACGACCGAAGAACTTTTGGCAGATAGGTGGATATGGTTCTTCATATACCGCTTCTTTCTGTGCCTTAGTTCCTGGCATAAAGCCTTGATCACGAGCAGAAACAGTTGATCGAACGATCCAAACTTTTTTCTGTGGTGTGTTTTTATTCATAACAGTTTTTAGTGCAAAGTATAAAGCAAGGAATGTTTTACCTGTACCGGCAATACCATGTAACATGATATTATTGTCATCATCCCATGCATCAAAGGCTTTGCCTTGATTCAAAGTCATAGGTCTAATATCTTCTACAATATTAAATGAAGCAGATAGTCTATTACCATCCTCCAACACTCCTTGTTGCTTTAAGCCACGCTTCTGTCTTTTATTGATTCGTTGTTGTTGAAAAGCCATAATTGTCCTCAGTTGCGAGTTTCAATAGTACTATGTAAATGTGCCTTCTTGGCCTTTTTTAGTACGTCGTTAAATCCGTCATCAATTCTACGGAAGCCTAATCGGACTGAGTCTCCAATAGATACCATTGGTGGTACTTGCATGTAATCTTGATTTTCTTCTAGGAATTTTTCTCTCTCTGCCAAAGATAAGATTTGTGTTACTTCTTCAAGGGTTTCCTTGTTACGAAAAGTATACGTCGGCAATATAATACTCCTTAATAAAAAAGGCGGCATAGTAGCCGCCTTCACTTCCACCATAGGAGTATTTATAATCTAATGAAAGAATGTAATCATCTCATAGATTTCTTTCCAACCTTTTACAACAGGGATGTCTGGGTGTCCAAGGTCTTTGTTGTAGTCGTGTTCGATGAGGACTGCAAACAAACCAAGTTCAGAACCACACACGGCATTTTCTGGTTTATCTTCGATCCAGAAACAATCAGTATCTTTGTATGGAAGCAATGCCTGATCCTTATCAGCACCACAATCCAAGCAGATCACCTTTTCAAAGATGTTGGCGCCAAAGATTGAGTTCAGATTCTTCCGCCGAAGTTTTCCGGCATATTCATTGGTACTCAGCGAGGTAATGCAATGGAAAACAAACCCATGTTCCTCATGAAGCTTCCGAACATATTTAATAGCATCACGGAAAGGAGTAAGAGAACCAATGTTAGACGATTCGTTAAACATCCGAACAAAGGCTTTCATATCAGCTTTTGGAATGTCATATGTAATTGCCAAATCATATACACCATCAACCTTTTTGGTGTATCCATGTTCTTTCATATAATTGTCAAATGAGTATACCCAATCAAGAAGAACACCATCACAATCGGTTAGGATCACTTTATCTTTCAGTTTCATTTTGCACCTTTCAGGTTCATTGCAACTTCTTCAAACTTTTTATTCCGTGGTGCATAAAACCAAATGTCACCATCCCAGAGATACAAATATTGTGCACCTGTGTCTGCATGACCTTCGTTCAGATATTCATCAACAGAATTGAAGGTTTCTGGACGATCAGAGTGTACTGCATTTGCACGACTCTGAGCATAGTCATGATATAGAGCCGAAAGATAACCACCGTAGGCAACCTTTTGTGCGCCGAGTTCAGTGTTATACGATTCAACAAGTGTTGCGCCAACACCGTCAACATAGCCATCAAAGTGTACATACGAGGCAATAACTTTGCCAGTGCCTTTGTCCCAGTGACCGATCATTGCAGAAGTACCCATGTCATTTCCTTTTCATTGGTTACATATATCTTATAAAACAACTACAACCCATTGTCAACAAAAAAGAGCGCCGAAGCGCTCTTTTCTCACATTTTTTTCCATGTCTTGTTGTCGACCACAGGAGTATCAAGTTCATCTAGGTACTGACTACGCTGATTCAACTTTTCTCTCCGTTTGTCGCGAATTGATTGTTTCTTGTCATCATAGTCAAAGTCTGGGGCCCAGTCACTACCATAATCTTCTACATAGGCATTACGTTTTTTCGACATCGCTTTTCTCATTAATAATATTACCGAATGCTTCATTGATTGCTTTCACTGGCAGATCTTTATATCCAGTCTGTGCAATCATATCTAACAAAAGTAAAGCATCTTCTTTATGGACAGATTCAAGCATCTGAATAAAGATTTGTTCACGCTTAAGTTTTTGTACTTTTTCACCACCAAACCCATCAACAAAATATTTGAGTTTGCGGCATTCGTGATATAAAGCACCTTGATTCTCAACTGCACCTGATGGACTATATGGAGGCGCTTCAGAAGGAATGAGAAACTTCACTTTGCCTTTATCATACATTGCAGTAAGAATGTCACGAATTTGTGGACTATCATGATTCTTAAGCCACGCAACTTTCTCATCATGAGTTTTAAGTTTGCGAGACTTATTGATAATCTCAGATAACATTTGGACCATTATTAGAATTCCTGTATATTTTGCATTAGATTACGAAGGTTATTTTCCATAAAATATCCAAATAATTTTGATCTATCTTTTGGGTTAATCTCTTCAAACTTTTCAGTAATTTTTGCCTGAAGAGAAGCAGGTATTTTTGTCAAATCAATTAAGGTTTGATTACGATTAAAGTTACGAAGAATTTGTTCATTGGTAATAGAACCTTGTAACTCACTCATACGTTTTTGAGTGATAGGCTTTTGACGTTCACCAACAACAAAACAATTGTCATTTGAAAGAACATTTGGCACACCATCGCCAGTATCGCCCTTGATGATATGCTCAAGTAGATATGTATCAGGGTCAGAATGAGCAATCCAACGCTTGCGGATTGGATCATATTGCTTGATGTTGGCATACTTATGAAGTTGGATATAGTCTTTATCTGACGAAAGAATCAGAATAGGTTCACCACTGTTGAGAATGGTACCTTTGATATGGCAGATGGTACCAATAATGTCATCTGCCTCGGCGGTGTCAATCTGAATTACTTTATAAGGAAATACAGTTTTGAGTTCCTCACGAATTTTGTTGAGTGAAACAAAAATAGCATTCCAATCAAGTTCAGATTCCTCACGACTCTTACGACGTGAAGCTTTATAGTATGGAAAGAATGATCGGCGCCAATAGTTTTTGTCATCAGCACAGATGATCATTTCACCAAACTCTGGGCCAAATTTAACTTTATTCATACGAAGAGAATTAAGAACCATGTGACGGATCATATTCTCATCAATAGCAGCATTGTGGTGATTGCCAATATTTGCCATTAGGTTGGCAATCATCACTTGGTTAAGGTCTACAAGTATCACGTGTTGTCTCCAAAATTAACTCATAGTATAAGTATACACTATTTATAGCAAATGTCAATCACTTTCCATAATTTCACGAAAACTAATTAAATGTTCCTCGTATTCAATGTCGATAAGTTTTTCCGATAGGATTTGTGCATCACATGGGATTCCGGCAACACGAGTGATCAATGCTTTTAGAACATCAATCATCAGATAAATATCACCCATTGATTTAATGTCATTCTCTAATGGAATACCCATCTCATCTAATAGGACTCCAATATCTGCGGCAATACTGATTGCATATTGTAGGGCTTCATCTTCGTCAAGAATTGCAATATTTTCTTCGTCTTGTTCTTTTTTCTTTTCTTTTGCTACGGTAAAGTCGACTACATTGTTCATTTATATACTTTCAGAATAATTGTTTCGTTATTAATTCGCCCTGTAAACTCACTTGGTGATGTTTTGATTTCACTGAAGAATTTCAAGGACTTTGCCTTTGTCATACCCATGAGTTCCTTTAATGCCTCGTCAGGTTTACGAAGCATCTTCTTAGATGTATTGGTGACATCAATACCTTGCAGTGTAGTACCTTTTAGAGTGAAGCCAGACGAACTCTGAGTCACAACATGGGCAAGGGTACGATATTTGACATTGAACAAATACAGTTCACTGGCACCGATAATATTTATAGGATCAACACTGGTGACTTTATATTCAGCACTCTCTTTTAGATAGAGCACTTTTGACACTTGTTGTGCAGCAGATTTTGGTTTCACAACTCGTGTTTTCCGAACAGCCTTTTTGGAAGTCATGAACTGTTCAGCATCATCAATAATCAAAGTGATGAGTTTGAGCAATTCCTTTTTCTTTGGTAGTGTCAAATGTTGATAACCTTCGACAAGGTCAGGTGTTTTCTTTTGAAGCAATTCATTGAGTTCATCCTTGAAAGGAGTATAGTATTCAATGATTGCCTTTGCCACATTGGATGATGCATCAATCTTTTTCAGTTCATTATAAACCGAATAGTTTTCAACATCTAACCATACACCTTCATCCCATATGTCAATCACTTCTTCAATCTCGGCAATGAAGTCCGAGGTACGTTGTTTAATAATGTCAGCAGGACTCATCCGTGTTGGAGTTGTTACTACAGTCTTTTTCTTATTTAGTGATCCATATACAATTGCTTCCTGAAGTTTGTTTTTGATCCAAGCAATTCGATCAGCATCAAATGGCGCACCATTGAGATGCATTTTGCATAGACCAGCAGCAGTCATACTGGTGCGCCATGTTTCTGCTTCTTGGTAGTTTGAAAGGTCTTCTTTTGTCATGTGCTTTTTCATCCACATTGCAACCCACTTCACACCATCTTTTAGATCATAGAAATAGTTGTAATGTCGAAGTGTTTCATATACCGCTTTATTCATATCTTCAACTTGAAGCCAGTTAACAACTTCAACTCCGACATGTCGTTCCTCTGCAGTGATAGACTTACGGCCGCTACTTACAAATGCGGTCTTTTTCTTTTTTGCAGAGATTTTAGTCAGTGCGGTAGCCATACTTGAAGTCCTTTCAATAACTCTCAAGATCAACATAACTTACTTATATGGCAATGTCAACCACTTTTTTGCAAGATGACACGCATTAGGCTTTCCCATTGAACCGCACGGTTGTCCCAACTATAGACAACATCAGCAATGGACTTTTGAACGGCAAGATTGTTTGCATGTTGTGCCATTAACATATTATCAGAATGAATCATGATTGCTCGGCGCAGATTGTTATAGAAAATCATTGCATGTGTATTTGGATCTTCATGATAGTCATACATAATGGTAAGACTCAATGATGTTTCTGGTAGCGCAGCCAACGATGAGTGGACACATGTAAGTCCAGCAGACATTGCTTCAATAAGAACCAGACACGATGTTTCTTGCCAGTTTGACGGATAAGCAAGAATATGATTGCGCTTGAGTTCTTCACGAATCCGATCATTTGATACTGATTTGCTATAATTGATCTGAGGATGATCTTCAAGTTTCTGAAACAAATCTTTATGTTGTTCATCACGCTCGGGCCATGCATATAGATCAAACGAACTGAATACATTCAATTCTAAGTTTGGAAACTCTTTTGCCAATGGAACAAAAGCTGCATATAGAATATCCAACCCACGATGGGGAGTAGAGTAATACATCAGACGGATTTTATCTGTTGGCTTAGTATGATCTTCAATTGGAGTGATTGCATTTTTCAATACAACACCAGCTGAAGGTGGCACACCAAGATAGTCAAAGAATTGTTGTTTCTGCCAATGACTTACAAAGACAAGTTTGTCAAAGTTTTTCCAACCACCATTACGTAGATGATCATGCATAGGATCAAGTGCAAGGTCATGTAATACCAAAATGTTCTTCTTGGTAAAACTGATATTTGTTTCACGTGAATGCATAATATTAAAATGGGAAAGTAACTCGGCAGGGAGAGTGTTAATTCTCCCTGCCATCAGTTCAGTACCACCACGGGCTACTAGCTTATCAGACAAAGCTTTCACCATTTACAGTCTTAAGGCTATCCCAGCGGAACGAGCGCCAGCCTTGATTAATCAAATCAAATACAGCCATCACATCAGGATTGACCGCTTTCTTTTGTACTGCTTCCTCAAGATCAACTTGAGCAGGAAGAATGTCTGCTTTCAGTGTTGCAGTCATAGCACGAAATGATCCATCCTTCTTTACAAATTCCAGATCAACAGTTTCAGTATGCAATAGTTCAAGTACTTTAGATTTTTCCATTACCATAGTCTCCCATTGTGTTTTCAATTTCAGCGGCAAAGTCAGTGTAGCCGCCAACATAACGACCATCCCACCAGATTTGTGGTAGGGTCTTAGCGCCTGGCATCAGAGCACTCAATTCAAAAATAAATTGAATATTATCATCGACATTACGATATTCATAATTTAAATTACGACTTTCAGCCAGTTCCTTAGCTGCAGTGCACCATTTGCAATTATTCTTTGCATAAATGGTGATCATGCTTCAACTTCTTTCATACCCTTTTGGTTATGCTTCAAAGAGTTGATGTAGTCTTTACCATTCACCTTGATAACCTTGTTTGGCATCACCTTGCCATTTTTACCCAAAACAGGCAGCGACCAAACCACATTCTTACCCTTTTGAAGGGCGTTAATTTGATTCAAAAGCTTTTGAGCAGGATCTTTCACCGAGGTGCTCATGCAGCTGATACGATCACCCTTCGAGGTTTTAGCGCTGCCCGAACTTTTTTTACCTTTAGCCATTTTATATTCCTTACTTTTCTAGGGATTTAATACGATATTCAAGTTCGTCAAGTTCACGAGTGAACTTTTGTTTTATTTCATTAGCACGATCATATGCTTCTTTTGTGTGTTTACTATCAGTACCATAGATAGACTTTGAAACATCAGCCGATAGTTGCAATTCAACATAAATTAAAAATAGTGCTTTAAGTGACATAATAATCTCCGATATGTTTACTATATATCAAGTATTTAATATGTCAACGTATTTCTACGCCATTTTGTAATCCAAGATAATTTTTGCTCTTTAGTCCATTCGTTCAGATAATCATTATCTTTATCAAACAACTCGAGCAGTTGAGTTTCATCTAATAAAACACTGTCAATGATAGTTTCACCAAGATGCTTTTGTGAAAATTCTTCTAATTCTTCACATGTGACACAATCCTCAGCCCATTCAAGTTCCATACCTTCAATCGGTACTTCAGTATTTAAAGCTTGAAGTTTATCTACTGGAATTGCATAACGATTCCGAAAAGTAGAAATTACTGTAACCATTGCATATTGAGTCATGGACAATTCTCATCTGAATAATAATTATCGGCATTCCAAACAATGAATTCCCATACAATGCTTTCAAATGCTTTGCTAATAAAGTAAATACCACCAAACAAAAGTACATTCGGTAGAACGTAGTATAAAATTAAATCAATCATTCTTGTCCCAATCTAATAGAATGTCTTTGTCTTTGTAAAATGGCAGGGTGGTTTTCCAACTGTTGGTATTCTCAATAACATATTCGTAGTTGTTGAATTTCATGTTATCACGAAGGATTCGGTTGGCATCAGTATCAGGAATATCATCAAGTGTTAAGAGTCTACCGCCAAGGTAATACATGCCAGATTCTTTGACAGTCTTTGGCGACCAACCATCACTTTCTTTAGTTTTAAATCTAAAGCCGTATGGAGTAGCACGTCGACGTTCTTTAATCTCTTTTGCCATACGAACGGCTAGATCAACACTCCATGCGTCAATCTCTTTTGTTGTGGTCTCTGATACAAATGATCCAGGAGAGTGGAAAGTTACATAGTGTTTTTGGTCATTCATTCTGTTTTCCCCAGTTCAGCCAGCAATGCATCAGCAGCATCCAGAGCAATGTGCCACTCGTCATCATCACCTTCTGGCGCAATGTTGATTATGTGCTTAATAACATCAACAGCCTTAGCCAACTTGTCTCGCAACTGTCCTGCATCTTCCTCAAAAGCACGACCGATTTCCTCTGCAATTTTCAGATTGGCTTCTGCTGTCTTCCATTCTCTAAAAGAATAAGCGTCCCGTTCCCATGCAGCATTCCGTTGTGCTACTAATAACTCTTGGAATTCAACTAAAGCCTCAATGCGGTCAGCGGCATCTTCTGTCCATCCAAAACCATTACGACCACGTAGTGTTTCAATCAACTCTTTATCAATCATTTGTTTTCTCCAATTCCTCAATCTTCTTTAATGCTTCACGGGCAGTCCATGCCATTGTACTTGCTTGACCACCACCAGATGTTTCTTGATTACCGATACCGGTCAATACAGCAACTGCCACACTTTTTACCTTGATTAATTGCATCGAGGCCTGTACCAAATCTTTTCTATACTTTTTAAGATCGTCAATCTCTTGTTGCAGGCGCTGAATCTTGAGGTCTTTATGGACAGATGCTTTAGCTGCCTCATAGTTAGCGTTTCCAGAAGAACCTAAACCTTTAAACAATCCAAACATATTAACTCACCATATCCATAAAGTCTGACTTATACAATTCTTTAATTTCCTCGCTAAGTTCTTTGTTGGCAAACTCGTGAGTAAACACTGGACGACCAAGACGTTTTTCAACATCTCCGTGGAAGTCGTTGAAACTCTTACATGCCATTATACCAGTAAAACCAGT
>Ga0181349_1000378_pt1 | contig 18970 bp, 29 predicted proteins | sample Su13VDMM110SD_FD_130106 | JGI IMG/M metagenome (GOLD analysis project Ga0181349, IMG submission 130106) | Freshwater viral communities from Lake Michigan, USA - Su13.VD.MM110.S.D | ecosystem: Environmental > Aquatic > Freshwater > Lake | place: USA: Michigan | collected 2013-07-16 | reverse complement strand
TTCATTTTTCTCTGACGCCTCTATCAAACTGGCGATGACTTCTCTCAAATCATCCGGAGTCAAGAAGATTGAGATTTCTTGATCCAATTTAGGATCGTCGGATGTGTCGGACATTATGAGCCAGAACGAACCCATTTGGTTAACTCCACAATTTTTCAAACGCAGGTTAACGTACCTGTTGTCAACATCGTACACACACTGCGAATAAATTTGTTCAGTATCAATCATAATTCAACCCCATCGTATGTTGTTTCAAAAACTGTAATCATTCTTCAACTCCGAAATGTTGTTTAATCGCCCGAGAACAATCGTGTGTTCCTCTTGACCATTCTGAACTAATCTTATGATCTAATAGTAAATCACAATGATTGGCACATTCCTGCACAATAAGTTCGGCGAACTTTTCAGCACTCTTTTCACCTTGCCAATAAACAGTAGGAGGATTACCGTCACGCATAGGATCACCGTCATGGTGTCGTATGCTATGGGCTTGTTGGTATAGTTCACGAATTCTGTCGTTCATTCCCACTTCTCCTCATATGCGATATAGGTATCACGATCCCCATTATATCTTGTCCAAGCATCATCAGCGGCCCTGCCTGGAGTATCTCCATAACCACGCAATTGATAGCGGGTCATACATTCGTCGTCTGCCCAATCCAAAAAAGCGCGGAAATCATCTCCACCCTTACATTGAATCGTGATATTCAAAAAGTGAATCATTCTTCAACTCCGAACTGTTGTTTGATAAATTTCCCAGCAGTGCCTGGTGCTCCGTATGCTTCGTTAAGAGTGTCAACTAAATGAGCACATTCCCGAACAATAAGTTCGGCGAACTCCTCGATAGCAGCACGTTGCACCGGCCCTGTCTCAAAAAAGTTTTGGATACGTTCATTGCACTTGGCAAGTTGTCGAATTCTGTCGTTCATACCGTCCTCGCTCTCCACAGCAATTCTGTAGCAACCCTGCGTCCAACTAGTTCTGCATGAGCCTGCACCTCCGCAGTGTTCTTCTTGGTCAACTTGACATACATAAAGATATCAGTGCGACACCGTGCGGCCATCATGTCAGCGAACTCGTCCCACTTAAAGTTAGCGCCACAGTTAGCAGGATTTGAGAACATAGCAAAATCACCTGACACTATAGCAGAGCAGATGCTGTTGATAAAGAGTTGTTGATTTTGTGTCACGGCCTGAGTCCAAAGTTATCAAGGATCAAATATCGAACGTTGTTGCTATAGTATGCACCCACCTCGGCGCACTCGTGTATGAGCAGTTCGGCAAACTTTTCTTTGTTAAACACTCCAGGTCCAACAGCACCTTCCAGCGCATTGGGATCTATTTCTGTGGCCTGTTCAGCCAGGATCTCAATCCGTGTTTTCATGTCAGCTGCTCCAGTATGCTTCGCTAGACACACTGCAAGCGAAAGGGGTGTTGATGTCTTCTTCTACCAATGCACCGGTCATCAAGTTATGCACAGTCCGGGTCTGATTGCCGTAAAGCTTTTGGTAATCAGCTTCGTGTGTCAGGCTGTACGGAGCCGCCCCATAACAGGCTGGCCGTGCATTGTGGCAGCGACCATGCTGGCTCTCAACTGCACCGTACCACACTTTGCACACCATTTCCCAACCTGCGTTCTTGTTGGAAACTGTCATACCGCGTCGAGCGCCGCTCAGTGTAGGATAGCTCTTGATGCGACGGCCGGTAGTGCGATGAAAAAGAATATAAGCCATTTCTTGCTCCGTTTTGCTACAGTAAATACATTATAGCACAACGGGAATTAATGGTCAACCGCTGAACCGGACGCCGTTTATGGTGCAGGGCTCGTGTTTGTCGTAAGGCCAGCCCAGCGCAGCCATCATGCGGTGCTTGACCAACAGGTTAGGGCTGCGAAAAGCTTCGGCATCGTCAAAGCCCAGCATGACACCAACCTCGGCCACTGCGCCACTTCTACACACACCTGCGTGGCAGTGCACTATCACATGCATTCGATTGGCCAAGGCTCGCTGTAACAGTTGCACCAGCTGGGCTGCCTGATCCGGGCTGCAACGCATTTCTTCATCCGGCACCGGATCTGTTTCTTCTACATCAAAGAACTGGAACTGATGCGTTTCTTTAAACTTGAATGTGGGCAACGGATCCGGGAAGTCGCCTGGTGGATCCATGATCTGAATCAACATGGCGTTCGCACCAGGCTCAATGTGGCGACCCAAGTTGATGTCTTCTAGCGAAATGTTCTGAATCCAAGGCATATATTACACAGTATAGCACAACGGGAATTAATGGTCAAGCAGTCAGATCAAATGCAATAATACCCAAATTGGAACACCGCCCAAGGCTGTGGCTGCAAAGTCCAGGAACTCAACACCGTGCGGAGGCAGTTGACCCACACGGACAGCAGCACGATTAGATAACCAATCTGATAACTCCTTGGCAGCTCCCACCACTGCTGGCAGCAACATGGATGCAATTGGTGCCAGGGCCGGCGCACCTGCCAGGTAACAGATCAAGACTGAAACTGCGCTGATTAAAAAGCCGGCAACAAAATGCCCTACTTTGTCGGCACCAACTAGATTTTTAAGCTTGGCCGGTACCATCGAAACGATACAGTTGATCAAATAGGTAATACTAGATTTCAAAAACATAGATATACATCCTTAATATCTTTATTTACAGGAATTGTGCTAAATCTATTCTGTGATAGTCTCGATCATAGAAATATCTCTTGTTGGCCAGCAGTATGTGCAGGTTGTTGTTCCACAGCGCTCGCCATGCGTCCAAGTCCAGTGCCAACAATCTTTTTACCTCATCGCTGTATGCTGCAAATCGTTTTTCGTTGTCGACTACGGCATCGTAACTGTAGTCAATAAAGTCCGGAAACTGAATTCCAATACTACAAAGATAGCCAACAAACCCTGTGTTGCTGAACGGTAATATAAAATGCCCTTTGATCAGCGGATCCCAGGTTTTTTCTGTTACAGCAGTAGTTAACCCAAACTCTATAGTTTCGCCGTAGATACTGATAAACGTGTTCTTGTAGTATTCATTATGTGGAGGGCGATATCCCTGGATGCGTTTAGCAGGAATTGTTTTTTCGCTCTCTAGTTGTTCTAAGGTATGGTCGGGAAAATCTGAATGAGCATACAACGCAGTTTCATGATGATCGCCATTGCCGAGATAACCCAACTGTTTATAGTTTTCTAGTAGTTCGACTAATCTTGTTCGATAAATTCGATCACCGTAATAAGTTCTACTAGCTGACACAAAAATACACTGTTTACTCTCTGCACGCCGCAACGGGATATTAATGTAACCATGCTCGCCATCATGGTACCAGGGTCGAGTCCCGACCCCAAACGGGTATTGACTGTAATATGCTTTTGTTCGATTAAACAAAAAGTCACTAAACACAATGTTTTTGTGCTGTACTCTGGGATCAACAAGGTTGGTTATTATAACAATACCACTATTGTCATGAACTTTTAATTTGAGTTCCTTGCCCTGATTTTCATAGTTATGAAACACAGCAAGGTCTAGCATTACTTGACTACGATCGCGTATTGAAACTGGCGCACGTGGGGTACAACAAAAATCAATTGAGCCAACGTGATCAAACCCCACTAGTCGGTAAGGGTCACCGTTTAAATCAAACCAAGTTGGGATGGATTTTATGGTTGGATGATAATAAAATACCGTGTGTTCTTTCACATGCCTATTTATTATGTGGTCTCCATAGAAGGATTTGAACCTTCACCACTGCGTCCCAAACGCAGCATGCCACCAGATAACACTTTACGGAGATAATATTGTGGTGCCGGTTGTCGGATTCGAACTGACCACATCCGCCTTACAAGAGCGGCGCTCTACCAAATGAGCTAAACCGGCATTGACTTTTTCTATGTTTATTTACTTGAGTTATGGTGCCCCGGGGGCGAATCAAACGCCCGACCTCATTCTTAGGAGGAATGTACTCTATTCACTGAGCTACCAGGGCCTGTTCTATCCATTGAACTATGGAGGCAAATAAGGATAGGCTTTTCACCTAAAAGATACATGATGTTACGACCAAGTATTGAGTCGTCTGCGGCGCGACCGCAAAATTTTGGTGGACCGACGGGGGATCGAACTCCGACTAAAGCGTTGCAAACGCCCTGTGCTCCCATTATCACTATCAGCCCAAATTTTGGTGGACAGGGTAGGATTCGAACCTACGTAGCCAGAGGCGGGAGATTTACAGTCTCCTGGTTTTAACCACTCACCCACCTGTCCATTATACCATAAAAGATGGAGACAGCCTACACAAAAGGTATGCCTAATGTGCCGTCCACTTTATCCGCTTATCTTTGTCAGCAATCAACCTTCTTTACGACGGCTTGCTACAACAACTGATAAGTTTCAGTCTCCGTAAACTTGATATACCATATAGAAATACACCCGAGGTCTTTTTACAAAATACTCCCATCCGATGCATTTCTATATGGTAGGACGTGCGGGGTTCGAACCCACGACCAATAGATTAAAAGTCTACTGCTCTACCAGCTGAGCTAACGTCCCAGTGTGTAAGATCATATTGAAACTCACTCGCATCTGCTTTTGGAGCCGCGTGTTCTTTCCCCGTTTTTCCAAGACTAGTACTTGGGGGATGTGCCCATTTACACCAGAGCTTCAATATGACCTCACAGTCATGTTTTTCATCGACTTGTTAAAGAGCGCGTTAATCTCTTAACGCATACAAGCATTATACGGCAAGTTGAATTACTTGTCAACCGTGCCTGACATGAAAAAGCGCGAACTAGCCGCGCTGTTATCCGAGACTCGGACAGTCAGAGGTTGTTGATAGCAGTACTATCAATGTCCGCAAAGCACGGAGATACTGAGGTCAAGTAACTCACGAATTCTTCGGCTGCTGCTTGATCAGTGAAACGGTACTCGGTGATTTGAGGACTACTCCAATACTGTATCCCGTCAGTCTGCCCGGCAGTTGCCATCAATTGCAATTTTGCTTGGAGATCTGTAACGCAAGATTGAGGAATAGCCAGCTTTGTTATAGTCCATACAGTCACTACCGATTTGGTTAAAGTCATAATATAATATCCTTTTTACTATTTAACCAATTTTTAAAAATATCAGCAGATCGCAAATTAGACTGTTGTTTTGTCCACCTTAGCAGCATCAGGCACATTTGGAGGCCTACCTGCTTTACGCGGTGCGCCCCAGGCTGAATAGTTCACACCTTCGATCCTGCCGCTGACGCCGGTGGCCACCTGTTGAATCTTACCACCCTTGGCCAGGAACTCTTCCATAGCAGCGTCTCGTTGTTGTTGTTCAGTCATGTTGTGTATCCTTGTGTTTAAGTTGGTCTGCCCAGAGGGAATCGAACCCCCATTCTGGATTTAGAAGAACCATGTCCTGTCCGTTGAACGATGGGCAGAATCCTGGAGCGGGTAGCGAGAATCGAACTCGCGAATAAACCTCGGCAAGGTTTTAGGTTACCATTACATCATACCCGCATTACATCATACCCGCCTGTTAGGTGTCCTAATTCGTTTGAGATATTCTTCACCAACTGTACCGTTTTGCACGTCCAACAAGGCACTCACGATTGGATTCTCATAGGCTTGCTTCTGGCGCTGGATGTTATGCCGTTCAATGTCACGAGCACGGTGGCAAGCAATCAACACCAGATTGTATCGATTACCCCCGGCGTTTTCCACGCATTTTTCAGTGTTAATACCAGTACCACGACTAAAGGTTACATTCATCAAAGACCTCGGTTAATTTATATTTATGGAGCGGGATAGGAGAATCGAACTCCTTTGACTAGCTTGGAAGGCTAGGACACAACCAATATGCCAATCCCGCATACATTCATGTATTATAGCACAACTGTTATTAGATGTCAAGCTGCTAGCAAACTCTTTAGCCTATCTGCTGCATAACTGGCAGCAAACGCATCTGGCTTGACCATGGGGATCACGTTGCAAGTACCGCGTATGTACCCAATTGCTTGTTGCACTACACAACTGGATCCGTGCATTTCGCTAGGATTAATATCCAAGTGTACTTCGACCTCTCGATCTTTCAGTACCTCCTGCAGCCGTTGGAACATCTCGCTAACCCGGTAAACCTCATTCATGAGACGCATGCTGGGACGGTTGTACTTTTGATCGTAGTCGCGTTCTTTGGAAGTCTCCCCAAAGATCTTGCAACCATTGCGACCGTTGATGTGGATAACCACAGCCACTGTGTATTCGGCCCACCAAACACCGTTGACCTTGAACCGCTCGCTGTCGGCACCCAAGTAGACTCGAGTATTAGGGCCTTGCCGGCTCATGAATTCTTCAACCTCTCGAACATCTACCTTTAACATACTATTTCCTATTGTGTAGTATAAAACTCTTGGCCGGTCCTGAGAGGATCGAACTCCCATCACATGGTTCGAAGCCACGTATTCTATCCATTGAACTAAAGACCGAAAAAACTTGGCGGAGAGCCAGGGAATCGAACCCTGCGAACGGCTCATCACCGTCCTACACCTTAGCAGGGTGCTGCCTTTGCCACACAGCCCGCTCTCCTTTTGTAAAACTATGGTGGACCGTGTGGGAATCGAACCCACCGATATCTGCTTGCAAAGCAGACAAGAACCCCAGCTCAATCACAGCCCATATAAAAACTATCTTGGTGGTCAGGAGAGCACTCGAAGCTCCACATTCCTCCTTATGAGGGAGGCTCTACTTCCTCTTAAGATACCCGACCAAACTTTGGTACCTGGTCACGGTTTCGAACCGCGGACATCTTCGGTGTAAACGAAGCGCTCTACCCCTGAGCTAACCAGGCCTTTATACTACTATATGTCTTATGGTGCGGACGGAGAGACTCGAACTCTCAAAATCTTGCTTCTAAGGCAAGCACGTATACCAATTCCGTCACGTCCGCATTCTTACAACTTGGTGCTGCCTCCAAGAATCGAACCTGGTTCATGTCCTCTTCAGGGACCTGCTATGACCACATCAGCTAAAGCAGCATACACTTATGGTACCCGGTAAAGGTAACGATCCTCTGTCTAACGATTATCAGTCGTTTGCTCTACCTTTGAGCTAACCGGGTATAAAACAATATTGGGGTGAAGTGGGGAATTGAACCCTCTCTAACTGTTTCACAGACAGCTGTGCAACCACTACACTAACAACACCATTGAAAAGTTGGCGGTCCCAAGGGGTAACGATCCCCTTCCTCATGCGTGACAGGCATGTATGCGTCCATGAACACTTTGAGACCTAAATTTTGGTAGGGGTTGATGGATTCGAACCACCGCATGTCGGAATCAAAATCCGATGCCTTACCAACTTGGCGAAACCCCTGTATATGTTTGGTGCCCGGGGCGGGACTCGAACCCGCATGCCATTACGGCGGAAGATTTTAAGTCTTCTATGTATACCATTTCATCACCCGGGCGATTGTATCTTTACAAACGCTTGCTTGTGTTTTTAAAGAGCTGTTGCTGAATTACCGACAACATGACTCTAGTATAGCGTACTTGGATTTAATTGTCAACCAGTATACTGGTAGAAGCGGTGAGATTCGAACTCACGGACCCTTTTCAGGATCGCTAGTTTTCAGGACTAGAGCCATCAACCGCTCGGCCACGCTTCCGTTGTGTCAAGTTTGGAGCACAGAGTGAGATTCGAACTCACGAACAACGGATTTGCAATCCATGCCATTAGGCCTCTTTGGTATCTGTGCGTTTACTGCTATGTTTGAGCCAATCGCCAAAGGTATGAAAGTTGGCTAATTCGTCAGGTAACGGTGGCACACCACACCCAGCCCATAGTTTTTCTTTATACAGTTGGGCTTGTTTTAATTTGAGCTGATCTAATTTGTAGAAATTGATGTCTGCCATAACTTGATTTAGTTTTAGCTTACCTGTTAGCCCCGCTATGCTAAAACTTTCACGCCCCATTAAGCGTCCTTTTTTACTATATTGATCATGTACCTGATGGTGTATTTGAGCGACCCATTCAGTTAAATATTCAAATGTGGTATGCTCATTCTGCCACACCATAGTACCTGCTTCAAGACGATTGTCACGGACTCCAAGATCGATGTACCCGTACTTGGCCCAGTCACGATCAAGTTCGCTAACAAAACCACTTCCCTTTCCTTTTGTAAGTTCAGGGCTTCGGAGACGCAACACGTTGATTAGAATAGCATCTAACGGACAATCGTCACTTAGCAACCACTCGGTGGTGCGTTCAAGACTGGCAATGCTTTCGTGTGGCAACCCGTAAATAAATGATCCAGTTAGACAAATTTCATCCCCGTAACGGCGTTTAAGTTCGTTGAGTGTCTCAATCAACTTTTCGCGACTACCACCTTTTCCGATGGTGGCTGCTGCTTTGGAATCCAGGGACTCTATACCAAATAGTGTAGCTCTCCAGCCACTTTTCCATAGTAGATCTATGGTCTCGGGTTTGGCTGCTAATAAATCTAATCTTGTGTACGCCCAGTATTCTAGCTTGAATGGCAAGCGTTGACTGAGATCATACATGAGTTGACATTTCTCTACGCTGTCGTTTAGTGTGTCATCGCTGAGAACATAGCGAGTAGTGCCGAATCTTTCATAGTTACTGATCATTTCGGCATATATGTTATCCACACTCCGAATAAAATCCAGTTTCTTCTTACCGTTTAATGGATAACTGCAGAAGGAACAACTGAAGATACAGCCACGTGCAATCTCAATGAGCAGGGTTTCTCCTGGAAGAATAGCGTCATGATCTTCGTACTTCATGCTCGAAGTTACAAAGTCAAATGATTCTGCCTTGGCATCATCGATAAAATAAAATCCAAAAATGCTGCGATAGGACTTTTGTAATTTTACAATTGGATCTAACAGATGTTGTGCTAAATTTACTACGCTAATATCAGCATAGCCTTGCACTACATAATCAAAATCTCGATTAGCTTGCATATCCAGTGCATCGGGCCCGCCAAGTACAAACTTGCACTTGGGATTTATAGATTTGGCTAAATCTCTAATCTCACGATTATACTGATGCCCGTGCGGTAAAAAGCTACCGGCCGGCATTCGGGGAAACGGTTGCAGCGATCGATCATCATGAACAACAATATCAGTGCAGTTATTATAAAAATAATTGTTAACACCAATAAACAGTGTTTTATCGCTAATCATATGGCTTAGTGTATGCTTGACCTCGTCGACACTAAAGGCCGATAAGTGATGAACTACTGCAACTTCGAATCCTGCATGACGCAATTGACTAGCCACTCGATATGGTCCAATTGTTTTGTCCATGGTGATTATATTACTAAAATCAGATAGTATAATAACGTTGGGCTTGGTGTTGTCGAACATTGGCGATATGTTACCTTTCAATTATTATAAAACATCTTGACAATTAATTGCAAGCTCTTTGATTTGGCTCCACGGCTAGGGCTCGAACCTAGCTAGTCTTTCGACACAGATTAACAGTCTGCTGCCACACCCGGCGGCTCCCGTGGAATTGAATTTGGTTGCGGGAGGCAGACTCGCACTGCCGATCTCTTGGTTATGAGCCAAGCGGATTACTGCTTTCCTATCCCGCGATTTACTTATGTTATATCAGTCATCTGTTAGAGATTCACAGACTGTAAAATGGCGTCCCTCCAGGGAGTCGAACCCCGGCTAAAGGCTTTGGAGGCCCTTGTGCTGCCGTAACACTTGAGAGACAATTTTTGGTGCCCGGTACGGGAATCGAACCCGTCTTTCTGCCTTGAAAGGGCAGCGTCCTCAACCGATAGACGAACCAGACTTATTTAATTAAAATGTAAGTACAGAGAAACACACCATCCTGGCTCCGTGCTGCGAGGTGTGCAGCATAATCAACACACAGGTTCCGTCCGCATCGGATGTTTGGACTTCAGATTAGATCATGGTGCGCTTCTCTGTACACATTTTTTTGTAAAAAAGTGTGTATAGTAAAGTACACTGACCACCGATGTACTTTACTATTAGGATCTGACTCTCTGCGTTCCCGCCACAGATTTTATGCCCCCAACACGCCCTTTTGCTCCATTGTTTAAAGTGCAGAGCGAGGGCCTCGTTCCCTCTTATCACACTTTGCCGGGTGTTTTAATTCCCTAGCGCCTTATTATACAGTGCTTTCAATTTATTGTCAACATTCCTGTGTTCCTGTTTCACTTAAAGACAAACCCTGGGTCTTTCGAGCCAGGGTCTGTGTATTTGAATCTTACGACTCAGTCTACTCAGACCCCCTGGTATCACTATTCTCGAATGCGCGAATATATGATACCGGACCTAGCCATGTGGTGGCGCAGGGGCACATCTGTTCGTGCTTGGATAAGAGTGATAGTGTGAAGTTTTTCATAACAGTGTCAATTATATGCTTTTATTTATTCCTTGCCAACCGCGGTTTTATCAAAGTTTAGGGTATTACCCCCAAACTTCTTGTCGCTTTCTTAATGCCAGCAACCTAGCAATCAACAGTCTAGTTTTTACGTACTCACTGAGCTCATCTTCGTGATGCTTGCAGTGTTCGTCACATTGTTCTAGTGAGCGACGACGATAACCTACATGTACATCAGTTGTGTCTATGCCAATATCGTCGTCTTCATCGTCTGCTGTGTAATTACTTGCTTGCAGCAGGTGCGGCAGGCTTGGCAGCGGCAGGTGCTGCTGCAGGCGCGGCCGCCTTGGCGTCAGTCTTAGGTGCCGATGCTGCGCTTTTAGCAGGCTTAGCAGCATCGGCCTTCTTTTCTGCTTTCTTGGCAGGTGCAGGAGCAGCAGGCGCAGGGGTAGTGGCTGTTGCAGAAGCAGCAGGCTTGGCAACAGCAGGAGCAGCAGCAGCAGCCTTAACTGGTTCAGCGGCAAATGCAGTAACAGTGGCCAGGGCGGCGATAAGAGTGACGATTGATTTCATGTTAAAGTTTCCTTTTTGGTTGGAGTAGGAATTTTTATCCCTACATATATATAACGCTAAATCAGCCTGTGTAGTTGACACAATTTGGCTGAATTGAGTTATTATTTACTTGCAGTTTACCTGGAGTTGAATCAGTCTCAACTGGGGGCATAACTACCTTGATCTCGTCACAAGCAACAAACGAGATAATCGAGATCGTTGCCGCAAGAGCAACGATAGTTGTGATCAAAGTATTCATGACATCCGCATAGATTCAAGCGTGATTATTTTTCCTAGTTCTCGTTCAAAGTCCAGTTCCTCGGGGATCACATACAGTGTATTAGTAATACGATCAGTCCTGTGATTGAAGTGCCTAAAGGTAACAATTTTGCCACCTACTGCGTTTCTGATGGTAATGTTAAGCCCGTCATCACTTTCAACATCATCATGAGACAACTTTGACTGCATGCCCAGCCTGTTGCGCATTTTTGAATCCTCAAGTTGCACCTCTACCACTGCGTTCCTGCATCGTTGTTCCATCCAACCATCGAGCCATCTCATACAAAGTCCTTAATGAATTTTCACAAGTATAACTGATATCACACCGCTTGTCAAGCCCACATGAGGCTAACCGCTGTAAGTTGTTGTTCTTTAGTTAAAGTTTCTAACACTGTTATGAATAAAATTTAGCTGACTTATCAGCACTCTTAGGTCCCGTAATGGAATCATATTTGGTCCATCGCTAGGAGCTTTATCGGGATTCTCATGAGTCTCAATAAACACTGCACTCACGCATCCAGTTGCTACTGCGGCTCTAGATAGAAAGGGAACCATTTTTCTGTCTCCTCCAGATTTGTCACCAAGTCCTCCAGGTTGCTGGACACTATGTGTACAGTCAAAGACAACGGGATAACCAGTACTTGCCATAATAGGTAAACTGCGCATATCAACCACAAGATTATTGTATCCATGACTGTATCCTCTTTCACATAACATTATGTTGTCATTGCCGGTTGAGGCAATTTTTTCTGCAACGTTTTTCATATCCCAGGGCGCTAAAAATTGTCCTTTTTTAACATTGATGGGCTTGCCAGTTTCGCCAGCAGCCAAGAGTAAATCAGTTTGTCTGCATAAAAATGCAGGGATTTGTAGCATACTAACTGATTCTGCCACAATACCCGCTTGTGATGATTCGTGTATGTCGGTAATAGTAGGAACACCTAATTTGTTGGAGACTGTTTTTAAAATCTCCAACCCTTGTTCCATGCCAACACCACGCCTGGTAGTAACGCTGGTTCTATTTGCTTTATCAAAACTACTTTTATAAATGAACTGAACATTCAAATCTTCGCAAATGTGTTTTACTTCCAACGCAATTGCCATAGCATGAGTTAAGTCTTCAATTTGACACGGTCCAGCTATAACTGTTAACGGTTGATCTTTATCAATTTTAAAATGCTCAAGTTCAATAGTTTTCATATTAATTAGTAAGGTTATTCACACCAGGCCAGCACAAACAGCATATGATCTTTCTCGCAGCGGAAGAGAAAGGTATTACCGTCGACCCACCAGTTATATTTGCCCTGCGGATCGAGGGCCGCCAGGCGCTCGCTGCACCACATCGCCATGCAGTGCCTGCGATACACAGTAAGTTGGTTAAATGTCCGGGCAAAGACTTTTTCACAGTCTACAACTGTAATCATATGTTAGTCAAGTGAGCTAACAATCCAACCAAGCTTGAACAGGTCTTCTAGTACTTCATCCGTGACTGTGCTTTCATTTACATAGCCTGTGATGTAATCTTCGGTACGCAAAGCTGGACCGCTCCTGCTGCCCGAGCAGTACCAATCCATGTAGTCGCCCTTGCCTATCATGTCAGCCACAACTCCGCCTGCGTGGCGCCAACTGCAACTCCATGTTTCATTTTTAAGAATAGGCATAACATCGTTGCGCTGAAAGTCATTGTTGCACAATGCAGCATAGATATTTTGAGCATACACCTCACTGGCCCGTGCCTTGTCCAGAATCCAGTCGGTGGATCTTAGGTCGTACTCTAGATTATTCTCACGCCATTTGGGATCCTGTTCTTGCATTGCTTTGTCCTTGCTTGCTTGCTCGTAGTACTGCACCGTGTGCAAATGAGACTGTACCGCTTCGAGCTCGGTAGCATCCAGGCTTCGTCGACGGGCACTCTCAATTGCGAAATGATAATGCGCTGGGCTAGTGCTTGGTACAGGATTGGTCATTGTGTAATATCAATATGGTAGGCCATGAGTGAGTCGAACACTCGTTGAACGATTATGAGTCGTCTATTCTAACCATTGAATTAATGGCCCGTGAATATATTTACGTTTGTTCTTGTTGCTTTGTTAACTCGCACACCAACATGAACTGCTCGTATGCTTTACGAACTGCTTCGTGCTGCATCAGCTTTTCGGCTTCGTCGATCATGGCCTGGACACCTGCTTCTGCACAGTCTTGGATACATAGCCCGCTCAGGGTGCAAAGCTCATCACCGAACTCTTTGGCAAGTTTATTCCAGGCCTTGCGCTGGCCTTCTGTAATAGGAGTTCGCTGCGGTCGTAGTTCACTTGCCTTGCCGATAGCTTTGCAGATAGCATTTTCGGCCACTCGGCCCGCAGCAATCATAGCAGCATAGTCGGGATTGACATTGTACCTACGACTAACACCGCCGGGATAGCTCATGACAAGATGGTTGCCCTTTGGCACACTATCCAGGAGGTCACTGTCATACTCGGCAACAGGCTTGTACCGTTTACCGACTTTTTCGTAGTAGATTTTTTTCATCTCAGTTCAACCAAAATGTATCGTTTAGCCAGGTCTTTACTTCAGTTAGATCAACATCAGTATAGTCCAGTACTTCGGCTACCATAAGGGAATGTACCACAACACCGTCGGCCCCGTTACGGGCAACAACTTCATCGGCATCGTCTAGCGTTTCGCAAGCCCACAACTGGTCAGCAATCTCTATTTGACGCCGGGTCAGTCCCTTGATAATCATTCAGAATCCCGGGACTTGGCGTGTCGTGCAATGGCTGCTTCCAATGCTTCTTCGACGAACTGATTAAAAGTTATATCACGTTCGTGTGCCAACTTCATATACTTCAACAGTTCTTCGTCTGTAAAGTCTACTGGCATACTAACACGAGTGTCATAGTCTTCACCTGTACAGATAGCGGCACCCTTTTCCAGCATGTCGCTGGCAACATCTAGATCAATGTATAGAACATTGTCCCACGCTACTTTATTATCAACAGCACGGGCACGGCCTTCCCGATCAAATGCTCCTTGCCAATCAGGATTGGTCCAGCGGTACGCTCGCGCATGAACATAGTCATGCGCTTCCATTTGATACACCACCTGCGTGGCAGTGTCAAACACAATGCTCAGGCTGGGGTCTTGCTGTTCGCCGGCCCAGTGATCCATTCGGAATGCCTTGTTGCCAAAGCAGTCCCAACCGTACTCGCTACCTTCAGTGATACGGTATTCGATAACTTCCATAAAGTCGCGAATGGTGATTTGTTCTGTGTTCATACTAGCTCCTGATTACGATTTTTGGGGTGACGTTGGTATTGCTTACGCGACTGTTCGCGCCGCGGTTGGAACGGCAGCTCTTTGTCAAACAGCACACGATGTGCTCGAGTGCGCAGCTGGGGAATCTTAACAATGATCTTCATCTCGCGTTCTCCTTGTTGTTCAGCAGCATTATACACTAGGGATCGTTTGTTGTCAACTGTTAATCAATTTGAATGTCAGCAATGCGTTCCTCGCGGAACACAAAATAGAAGTTTATGGGCACACTGCTACCCCAAGCAACCCAAACACATTGATTCCCGGGCGACATGGTGTAGTGCTGGGCGGGATACTTGTTCTGCATGTAGTCCAACACGGTGAGCATTTCAAACTCGTTGATCCGATCACCATCTAGGATTCTAACTTGGCTCACATGCCTCCACGCAGAGCTTGGTCGGTGCTGCTCACTTGCAGGTTCCACGCCAACTTTTCGGCACGGGCGTTAAACTGCGCCATCAACACATCTGCCAACTTGGCCAGATCTACGTTTGAAAGCTGTGCAATTTCTATCGCCAATGTTTCGATCTCCATCTTTTGCTCCTAATTGCTAACTGTATAAAACTATTATAGCAGAACGGAAATTATTGGTCAACCGGTGCATGCTGTTCGCACAAGGTCTTGATCCAGCCCCGGCCGCGCAGCTCGCCCGGAGTGCCGCATCTTTCACAAGTGACGCCGGACATGGATTCTGCCATATCCACTAAGCCGGCCACAAACTCATCACCTCCGGAGTAGTAGAACCTTAGGGTCCCGAACTTTTCTTTTACTTGGATAGCCACCACCTGCTGAACAATTTCGGGAACTTCCCTGTACTCGGCATTCTGAATTTGTTTATTGATGCGATTGCTGATCCAGTGATCAGTTGAAACTGCCCGATTGTCAAAATACAAATTAGTGATGCTGGTGCGATCTCCGGCAATGGCTCGCTTTAGTGCTCGATTAAATCGCAAAGCTCGGGCACGTTCTTTCCGGCCCCAGTCGATGTGGCGTTGAATATTGTTGCACAGTTTATCAACAATATTGTACCAGCCGTTATCTATTTCAAATCCCCAGATGCATGTTTGAGTCAGCACGGTGTGGGGATTACGAAAAATCTTCGGATACTTGTCAAAAAGTCGATTGTCGAGTTCGTTTTGCATTGCTGGACTCTCCTATTATTAAGCTTGCACAATGTAGAGCTGGTTCCACTTGCCGATGTTGATATCAACATACCAGCCCACATCAAAGTAGTCGGTCATTGCATCACTGCGGTTGTGATTTCCAGTGTTCATGGCAGCAAGGACCTCTGCCAGGAACTTCTTGGCCTTACCTGAGTAATGACTACCGTAGTGGTAGGGGTTAACCTGTTCGTACCCTGACGTTTCGTTGCCGATGAAGTCGATAGCTCCGGACTTGATATTCAAGCACAGGGTACTATGATTTCGAACACTGAGCGATCCCTTGACACCGTACTTTTTCAGGATAGCCTTGATCTTGGGTGCAATTGCCGCTTTGGTTGCTTGGTTCACATAAGCCATTTCGTACTCCGTTTTGCTACAGTAAAAACATTATAACACGAGTTGAATTTCGTGTCAACCGTAATCTCTTAGCCCCAGACCAATCCAAAACGCTTGGCACACACCGGGCCGTAACCAACTTGAGTGCTACGATCATCCTTCAAGCCATGATTGCAAAAACTGCAGCCGCCTGTGAGCCTGCCGTACTTGCCAGCAGTTCCTGCTGGGTCTTCGCTGAACTCTTTCACTAGCTCACACACTTCTTGCGTGGCGTTGCGGGTAGCAAAGAACTCGCCCGTAACATCAATGCGCCCAAAGAACTTGTTCTCGCCAAAGGGCAAGCCGTCTGTGATCATGACTTGCCCGGCATACTTGCTCATCGGGCCAGCACGATTAAACACCACGGCCTGTCCGCCTACAGCTTGCAGCTTGACCTTGATGCGCTTGAGCGTCTTGCCGGCCAGGTCGAACATGTCTTGAATGTTCTTGAAATCCACTGTGACCTGCGCAATAGGAGCCTGCTTGGGAGCAAGGCCACGAGCAGTCAGAGTCTCGACCCAGTGCAATTGTTTTTCACTCAGCCGACCCCACTGCGCGAAGTTGCCCAGCAGGTCGTTTGCGAACTTGGCGTCGCCATAGCCCAGCGCAGGCAGCACGGCCCGCAGTGCATCCACTGCCGGGACTTGTTCAGGGTTGGCTTGACGCTGCACAGGCTTGCGATAGTTAGCATACATCATTTCTTGCTCCGTTTTGCTACAGTAAAAACATTATAACAGGGTTTGATTTATTGGTCAACCAGCAGTCCGGGGCCAGGGGATAGCCCTGGCATCAATACGCGCATTAATCATCGAGCTCAAGCCTTCCAGGCTAATGGGATAGCCGCCTTCTTTGAGAAACTTACGAAACTGCAGGGCAACATAGCCCTTGGATTCCAGGATCTTCAGCGGAGCTTGTCCCCGGTCCAGCTGCGCAAAGTACTCTTCCACAGTGAACTTTGAGCACAAGAAATTCAGGAAACTAGCACGGCCGCCACGCTTGAATCGCGCGACAAACTTGCCCCCGTAAGCAGCATATTCGCCAACGCTGAACTCAGACTTGATAAATTTGCTCATTTCTTGCTCCGTTTTGCTACAGTAAATACATTATAGCATAAGTGCCATTTTGAGTCAACCGTTTGCTCGCACCCGCACATCAGTGTTCAGGTTGGGTGCAAGCTCGCGAATCATCTCGCGTTCAGCAGCATGAGCAGCGGCCTTGCCGCGCAGCACGTCGATCACAAGAACTGCAAAGGCTTCAGTGCCCTGCTTGCGCATAGCTTCGTACAGCAGCCAGCTCTTGTCCTCGCTACGTGAGCGATAGATGTGCTTGTTGAAACGAGTCTGCGCTGACTTCTGCACAGTAGTTTCAGTCTTTGCAGTGACCCCAATGTAGAAGTCGCTGCCCGAAACTAAGGCATACACAATGTGGGTACGATCTGAACGCTTTTTTCTAACCATGTAACCATTATAGCACAGGATGAATTAATGGTCGACCGCTGAACTTTTGGTTCTTACCCCGAAGAACTTCGATCAAGTGCCCAGTATAGCACAGGATGAATTAATTGTCAACCACAGAACTTGCCTAAGAATTCGCCGAACAAGATGTAACGCAGGCATACAATCTTCCTTCGGCTATACTAGATTTATTCCAAGTCTCTTCTACAGTATCGAACCATTTGATGCATTCTTCTATAGGGTATTCAAGAGCATTATTTCGTTTGACTAGGATCTTGAGTTGTTCATTTCCCGGGTGATGCATTGTTTGTGGATAGTATCCAAGATAACAACATGGATATATTTCGCCATTGGCTGCGATGTACAATTCTTTGCGAACTTTATGCTGACAACTAATATTAAGTGGAGTAGTATCTTTGGATGATTTAAATGTTTTAGAATCATACCAAGTTATGTGACTTTGTACCATGGGTTTTATATCGGGCACATGATCATGCCAGGGCTCGCCTAACCAATGTGTGAAATCCCCGGCCCGTGTGTATACAGGCCCGTTGTCACGGCCTTGGTTAATATAATCAAATGACACAAACCCCAAATCCTTGGCCATTTGCCTGCATTCGGTTTCTTGATGTAAATTATGCCCGAACGCAATAAATCTCCAACTAGCGTTACCGCCGGCAGCAATAAAAGCCTGCGCATTTTTAATTATGCTATTCCAGTCGGTGTTAAGGCGATATAATGAATGGGTATCGGCTAGTCCATCTAGTGCAAAACCAATTTGTACTTTTGGATGGGCAAGCTGAGCCCACCAACCAGGTGTTCTCATAGATCCATTAGTGTGAATTCGAGTCAAGGCATTATGTTCAATGAAATACTCGACTATCTCAAGTGCATCTTTGGCTAGCCCAAAATCTCCCAAGTTACCATTAACTAGTACCCGTTTATTTTTTATAAATTCTGGTGGTAAGATTTTTTTAATATCGGCTAGGGATAGTTCAGTAGTTGGATAGCCGCTGTTGTAGTCCGAGCCTCGATAGTTCCTCATACACATCGGGCACCGAGCATTACAACGAGTAGTTAATTCTATGTGAAGTGATTCTATATCTGAAATTATTAACACGGAATATTTATAGGCACCTATAGTCCGGTAATCAATTTAATCATTTGATGCAGCACCGCACTTGGCCCTTTTCGCCTTTGTAAGAGCACCAAAGTCTACCGGCCATTCTGTGCCGGGCTGCAATTCAACCGCAGCATTAGGGAATGCAAATTGCACGCCCGCTACTGATTCAATCTGTGTAACCGGCAAGCGGAACTTGGTCAAGTCATTGCCCAAGTTGGGATAAGGAGCCATGTGCGGGAATGCCCATCCGGCTATCTCGTTGGTTTGATTGTTGATTACGATCTTGTAAAACCCATTTGGAACCACAACCCCAGAGCCAATTTTCATATTCTTTGCATCGTACACC
>Ga0181349_1000370_pt1 | contig 19228 bp, 33 predicted proteins | sample Su13VDMM110SD_FD_130106 | JGI IMG/M metagenome (GOLD analysis project Ga0181349, IMG submission 130106) | Freshwater viral communities from Lake Michigan, USA - Su13.VD.MM110.S.D | ecosystem: Environmental > Aquatic > Freshwater > Lake | place: USA: Michigan | collected 2013-07-16 | reverse complement strand
TGTGCGCGGCCTCGCCTATCTTCATGATGGCTGCGTTGAGCGTATCTAGCGCTACCCATGCTTGAGCCACCTCTGCGATGGCGTGTCTCTTTTCTTCGTTCGTCATTTGCTTTCTCCTTTGGTTATGCTGCTACTGAGCGCAGGGGTTGGGGGTTACTTCGGATAGCTGCGGCTGCAATCGTTCTTCGTGCGTTGTTGCATTTGACCTCGTGGGCATCAAAGTCGGTCTGGTAGTCCGCTATATCCCGGTTAAAGGCCAGTGAGTGCGCGGCCAGCGCCTCTTTGAACTCAACTTCAGCCTTTTCTACGTCATCGGGGTGTTGGTCAAGGTCACAAACCATGCAGGTCTTGTACCAATCCAGCCCCGCAACACGCTCCAGCGACTTCTCAAAAGGCGTCAATGTGGCTTTGAATTCTTTCCATGCGATTTCGGTGTCCATTTTCATTCTCCTTTGATGTTGTGTATCTGACCGACGGTCGAGACAAGCTCTCGGTTCACCTTGGCTAAGTTGTGGTGGATCACCTCTAGCTGGTGCTGCACCAAGGTATCGCCCGCCTCGTGCGCGGCCTCGCCGATGCGCATGATGGCTGCGTTGAGCGCATCAAGCGCTACCCACGCCTGCGCCACCTGTGCGATGGCGTGTTGCTTTTCTTCTTCGGTCATTTGCTTTCTCCTTTGGTTGGCTTAAAAGTCGCCGATATTGATCGGCCGTCCGTGGGCGTGCTCTTGTTTACTAAACAATGCTGCATTCATAGCTGCATAAAGTGCGCTGTCCTGCTGGACATTAGTCCAAGACTCTGAGCCATCCGGACGAACAATCAAGACAGCGCCGTAAGCACCATGTATTGATGCTCGACGATAACCATTGGGGAGTGTTTCAATGCAGATTTTCATGACAGATTCCAATACTCGCCAACGGGCAGTCCGTTGAAGCGCCGCGCCAGTTCAACATACAGTTGGCGAATTAACGCCGCCTTTAGGAACTCGTTGTTCCACTCATAATGTTGAATAGCAGTTCGCAATTCGCGCAGTTCTTCTTGTGCGTTTTCCATGTTGCTTTCTCCTTTTTACAAGTGCCGCACATTTGTCATGGCTGTGCGGCATGGCCATATTGAAAACTGGGGTGAACTTTCACCCCAGAGAGCTATCTCTCTGGGCATCCTTGACACTGGTCACAAGCAGCTCTGCCCAGTGGTTGGGTATGTGTGCGTTAGTTGGCAGCGCCCTGAGTGCGTCCCGCGCTGCTTTGAGTTTGTGCACCTTGTCCGTGTCGTCCGAGGAAACGGCAGAGTCAAGCTCACTGTTGATGTGCCTGAGCAGTCGCCCTCGTCTGCGGTTGTGGATAACGGCTGGCACCGTGCGGGTGAACGGCTCTTTGAACTTGGCCTTGACCCGTATGGGGATGAGGCTGGCCTCCACAATGAACGCGTCTTGGATGCGCTCGGGCACGTAGTCCGTCCAATGACTGTGCGCTGGCAGTGTGTCCCTGGCATCGCGCATGGATGCGAGCTTGGCGTACGCCTTGTTCAACAGGTCGTAGTAATCTTGAACGAACGCCTCGCGTTCTGGCGCTGGTGTGCTCGGTTTGTACTTGACCATCGAGCGCACTATGCGCCTCTCGTGCTGCAACGGGGCGATCAGCTCGTCCCATGCCTGCCTGTGTGCGGTGCGCTGGCGCTTGGCTGTGCTGATGGCACGGCGTTGCTCCTTGATTGCCTCGATGGTGCGGTCGATGATTACTTCGGGCATTTCCTCACGGCGCAAGACCCAGATGATCTCGCGGTACGTTTTGTTGGCGAAGCGGCGGTGTGGATCACGCATGATTCCTCCGGTGTGGTTGCAGGTTCTGCCATTTTACCACAGATTACTACGCACGTACCGCGTTTAAGGTTACGTAAGTTGTTGATTTGTAAGGGGGTGCGCGGGTTGTGTCCCCTATATCAGTGTTTTTTCCAGCTTCCGTGCGCCAGCGGAACTCAAAGAGATTATAGAAGGATGGAGAGAAAATTTCTTTCTTCTTTCTTTAAAAGTTTATTTATATATAGATAGAGGGGACACAACATGGACAACGCCATATGAATCAACGACTTACGCAACTTTGAACGCGGTACGGTCGTAGTAATCACTGGCGAGCTTGAAGGCGTAGTAATCATGGAGATTCCTCCGCATTAAAGTGATTTCGCCATAGCGGAAGGTTGCGCCAGTCGAGGCGGGCTTGTCGGGCCTCGTCGATACGCCGCTGCTCTTGTGGGGGCAGCTTGGCGTACAGCTCGTCGCGCAGCTTGCGAAGCTGCGCTAGATGTTGACGCTTAACGGCGGCGGTCATGAGTCCCACGCAGAGCAGCCATCGCCTGCTGGCCCACGAACCAGCCCTCAAGGGCGTTGACGGATGCCAGCACGGTCTCCTCGCCTGTGCTGGCGACAACGCGCCAGATGCAGAACTCGGGGCGGTGCTCACCCAATGGCATCTCCTCGTACAGCGTGAACTCGCGCTTGCCAATGGTGACGGTACCTGTTTGCTTAGTTGTCATGGAAGTTTCTCCTCTGACTGGGGTGAAAGTTAACCCCAGTTGGTTCGGGCAAGATCGCCCCGTGTGTGCAGCACGCTGCACACACAGAGAGTCCTGAGATCAGTCAGGTGTCATCGCTCTCCACAGGATGCATAGATCGGGGCTCCTGTCGGATGTCAGCACCTGCACATCCCAGGGCTGTCCGACGAACAGCCAAGTTTCCACCCCTTCACGGGAGGTGTGGTGGATGCCGCCAAAGGCGGCAAGGAACTTCCTCGCTTCGGTGGTGGACACTTCTCCCCGGCAGGCTTGCGCCTGAAGGGCTTCGACAGCGAAAGACACAGTAATTTCGTTCATTGTTTTCTCCTATGAGACACGGGCAAGATCGCCCCCACAACCCACGCTTTGCATGGGCTGGGAGAGTTGACTCAGACGGCGACGATTTCGGACTTCATGTAGGACATGGGCTGGTGCGGCTCCAGCTTGCCCGTGAACGGGCACTTGGTTTTGCCGGGGCGCTGGCAGATGAAGCGACTGCCTTCGATACCGACGACGGTGAACACTGCGGTGTCACCGCGCCAGATTTTGGGGTTGCGACGAACTTTTTGGTTGATCTTGAACATGATGGAATCTCCTGGGTAGACATGGGTTGGAACAGCGGCCCGCCCTCGCAGACAGACCGCTGTAGAAAACTGGGGTGAAAGTTAACCCCGGATCAAACAGCGTTCAGCGCTGCCTTAGCAGCAGCGACAGAACCGCACAACTGAATCAGCGCCTTGGCAGCGGCCTTGGCTTCCCGGCTGATGCGAGCGGCGCTGGCCTTGGCAGTCTTCGCTGCCTTGGCCTCACGCACGCCCATTGCGACGTCGGCCAGATACTTGGCCCTGTTGTACTCAGGGCTATCTTTCTTGAACACCAAGCTGCCACCTCGCTGACTGGGGTGAGGATTCACCCCAGTTACGTCAGCCACATAGATGGTGGCAAAGACCCGTATGTCGTGCCCGACGATGCCCGCGCTGGCCAGCGCGTCCTCAAAGTTGTTGTCCTCAATACGCTTGAACACGGCAAATGCCGCCTTGCAAGCCTTGGGGTTTGCTGCAATGAACTTGGAAACGTGTGTCATGGATGTACTCCTGTTGTTGACATATCGGTCAGGGCCAATCCCCAACCGATGCATCTAGTTTATGGATGGGGACAATTTGACCCACTCTCGAATGCGGCAGCGGGGCCACTTCTGACCCCCACCGTACCCCCACCAGCCCTTATTGACGACGGCATAGCGACATGACATGAACACTGTTTCACACCTACCCCCACAACTTCTGTAACACTTAGCTACTACTTCCCTAATACCTTTGTCCTACCCCCTTAAATTTTTATAAAAATTACAAGTAATCTGTGTCTAACGCTAGACAACATCAGGCAAAAAAATGCCCCCGGTTGCAACCGGGGGCATAAAGGAAACTTCCATTCCCAAGGAGAAAGCAAATGTCTTGCGACAACTGCTGCACTAAGTGTATAGTCCGCAGCATCGGTAAGCAAGGGCTTCGCGCCTAAACCCGCACATGCTTGAACACTTGTTGGATTTTGAACCAGACGTTCTCACAGAGGATGGGCAAGCACGCGCTGTCGAAAAGCACAGCGCCGCGCAAGTGATAGACGCGCAGGTCTCAACCGCAGACTTTCTTGCATCTTTAGGATGCCCCGACACCAACGCCGCTGTCTCAGCGCTGGAGCAGCAGGCCGCACGCACCGCCTTTAACGCGGTCGTCACGCACGAGGACAGCACCCACCACAAGCTCGCCCAGATACAAACGCCTGCAGCCGTGCGCCATCTTGTAGGGATGCTGACCGCATATGACTGGGAGTTTGTGCAGCAAGCCAAGGAGCTGCGCGGCTACACGGTGGCCAAGTTGGTGGAGGAATCTCAGAACCCCAACGCCAATATAAGGCTCAAAGCGCTGGGGCTGCTCGGCAAGGTCACAGAGGTGGGGCTCTTTACTGACAAGATCGAGGTCAAAAAGACAGACCTCACGGAAGACGAGATCGACAAAAAACTCAAAGAAAAGCTGGCCAAGTTCATGGGCGTGACGGATGTTGCGCACGAAGACATCGAAGATGTGATCCCTCTTGGGGAAAACCCTAATGACGAACAGCCCGACACTGACGCCTGAGCAGGCCAAGGCAATGCTTATGCACATGGGCAAGCTGTCCTTGGAGGAAAAGCTCGAAGCGCTGGAGCTGCTCGATAAGGCCGAGGATCAGAAAAAGCGCACGCTGGCAAGAACTGACATGATCGAGTTTGCCAAGTCCGTGTACCCTGGCTTTAAGGTGGGGCCGCACCACAAGAAACTGGCGCGTATATTCGGTGATGTGATCTCGGGCAAGAAAAAGCGCGTCATCATCAACATCGCCCCGCGTATGGGCAAGTCCGAGTTCAGCTCGTACCTGTTCCCGTCTTTCTTTCTAGGTAGTTTCCCGGAGAAAAAGATCATCATGGCCACGCACACCGCAGGTTTGTCCGAGGACTTTGGACGCCGGGTCAGGAACTTGATCGACAGCGAGGACTACAAAGACCTGTTTGACACCAAAATAGCAGATGACCAAAAAGCTGCGGGCAAGTGGAGCCCTTCTGCTGGGGGCCAGTACTACGCGGCAGGTGTGGGTGGCGCTCTTGCCGGTCGCGGCGCTGACCTATTTGTTATCGACGATCCTCACTCAGAGCAAGACGTAAAGGCCAACAGCCGCTTGGCGTTTGATACGGCATGGTCGTGGTTCCAGACCGGCCCGCTGCAGCGCTTGATGCCTGGGGGCGCGATCATTATCATCATGACGCGCTGGGGCAAGCTCGACCTTACAGGGCGCTTGCTGGACTACCAGACCAAGAACCCCGAGGCCGATCCGTGGGAGGTGGTGGAGCTGCCAGCCATACTGCACGAGGACACGGCCAACGAGAAAAGCCTGTGGCCCGAGCAGTGGCCGCTGGAGTCGCTCAAGCAAAAGAAGATGTCGCTGGACCCGCAGTACTGGAACGCGCAGTACATGCAAAACCCAGTATCTAATACTGCGGCTATTGTCAGCCGCAAGTCTTGGCGCATATGGCTTGCAGAAGAGCCGCCCCGCTGCGACTATATTATTCAGTCGTGGGACACGGCCTTTGAGGCCAAGACCAGCGCTGACTATTCGGCCTGCACCACATGGGGCGTGTTCTACAACGAGGAAGAAAACGACGCCGCTCAGATTATTTTGCTCGACGCGTTCAAAGACCGGATGCAGTTCCCGGAGTTAAAAGCTGCAGCGCTCAAGCACTATAAAGAGTGGGAGCCCGATGCGTTCATTGTGGAGAAAAAGGCCGCTGGCGCTCCGCTGATACAAGAACTCAGGCGCATGGGCATACCCGTGCAAGAGACCAACCCCAGCCGGGGCAACGACAAGATCGTGCGTCTGAACGCAGTTGCTGATTTGTTCGCATCAAGTACAGTGTGGGCTCCAGATACTCGCTGGGCACGCGAGGTCATTGAAGAGGTTGCATCCTTTCCCCACGGCGAGAATGACGACTTCGTGGACACGACCTCTCAAGCCCTGCTCAGGTTTAGGCAAGGCGGGTTCATCTCGCTGGCAACTGACGAGCAAGATGCACCACGATTTTTTCGACGCCGCAGCGCAGCGTATTACTGAGGACATGACATGGCCACAAACATCGACAAAGCACTGTACCAGCAGCCCAAGGGCATCGAGGCGCTTGCGCAGGACGAGGAACCCATTGAGATCGAAATCATTGACCCCGAGGAGGTTAACATCCACGCAGGCGACATGGAGCTGTCCATACGCCCAGGTGAGGACGAGGACACGTTTGGCCAGAACCTTGCAGAAGAACTCAGTGATGGGGAGCTAGCTACGCTGGCAGGCGAGCTGTCCGAAGATATTACCAATGACCTGGGCTCACGCCGTGAGTGGGAGAAATCCTACGTGCAGGGCATCAAGCTGCTGGGCCTGCAGTACGAGGAGCGTACAGAGCCGTGGGACGGCGCGTGTGGGGTGTTCCACCCCATGATTACAGAAGCCGTGGTCAGGTTCCAGTCAGAGTCGATCACGGAGACCTTCCCCGCGCAGGGGCCGGTCAAGACCAAGATACTGGGCAAGCAGACCCCGGACAAAGACGAGGCGGCAGACCGGGTGCAGGACGACATGAACTACGAGCTGACCGAGGTCATGCGCGAGTTCCGCCCAGAGCACGAGAGGATGCTCTGGAGCCTGCCCGCCACGGGCTCAGCGTTCAAGAAGGTCTACTACGACCCCGGCCTGGGCCGTCAGGTCAGCATGTTCATACCAGCAGAAGACATCATCTTGCCGTACGGGGCGACGGACCTTGACACCTGCTACCGCGTCACGCACACGTTGAGGAAAACCAAGAGCGAGATCATCAAGCTCCAGCAAGCGGGGTTCTACCGCGACATTGAGCTGCCAGAGCCCGACAAGAGCAAGACCGACATCCAGCAAGCCAAGGACAAGGAGACGGGGTTCTCGGACTTGAACGATGACCGCTACACCCTGTACGAGAGCCACGTTGCGTTGGTGGTCAAGGGCGACGAGCACACCGAGATGGACGATGACGACCAGCCCCTTGGCGTTACGCTGCCATACGTGATGACCATACTAAAGGGCAGCAACGAGGTGCTGTCCCTGCGCAGGAACTGGAGCGAGGACGACAAGCTGTGCCTCAAGCGCCAGCACTTTGTGCACTACCAGTACATCCCCGGCTTCGGAGCGTACGGGTTTGGGCTGTTCCACCTGATCGGTGGCTACGCCAAGAGCGCCACAAGCATCATGCGCCAGTTGGTGGATGCGGGAACGCTCTCTAACCTGCCGGGTGGTCTGAAGACCCGTGGCCTGCGGATCAAGGGAGATGACACCCCCATCGCGCCGGGTGAGTTCCGGGACGTAGACATCGGCTCAGGGGCGCTGCGCGACAACATCCTGCCGCTGCCCTACAAAGAGCCCTCTGCCGTGCTGGCAGCGCTCATGGACAAGATCGTCGAGGAGGGCCGCAGGTTCGCCGCTACGGCTGACATGAAGGTCTCGGACATGTCCGCGCAGGCCCCGGTGGGCACTACGTTGGCGCTCTTGGAGCGTCAGCTCAAAGTGATGACCGCAGTCTCAGCGCGTCTGCACTTCTCGTTCAAACAAGAGTTAAAACTTTTGGCGGGGCTCATTAGGGATTACACGGAGGACAGCTACGACTACGACCCGGTTGATGCGCCACGTAAAGCCAAGAAGTCCGACTACAGCCACGTAGAGATCATTCCCGTGAGCGACCCCAACGCGGCCACCATGAGCCAGCGCGTGGTGCAGTACCAAGCGGTGATCCAGATGGCGCAGATGGCCCCTGACATCTACGACCTGCCCAAGCTGCACCGGGGGATGCTGGAGGTGCTGGGCATCAAGAACGCGGCTGATCTGGTGCCTCTGGAGGATGACCAGAAACCCAAGGACCCCGTCTCCGAGAACATGGCAGCGCTCAAGGGCGAGCCGCTCAAGGCGTTTCAGTACCAAGACCACGAGTCCCACATTAAAGTGCACAGCTCGGCCATGCAGGACCCGATCATCATGCAGCTCGTCGGGCAGAACCCCAAAGCGCCGCAGATTCAAGCGGCCATGATGGCGCACATTGCCGAGCACGTTGGGTTTGGCTATCGCCAAAAGATCGAGCAGCAGCTCGGTATGCCCCTGCCGCCGCAAGACGAGAAGTTGCCGCCCGAGATCGAGCTGCAGCTCAGCGCCATGATGGCGCAGGCCGCGCAGCAGGTCCTGCAGCAAAACCAAGCGATGGCTGCGCAGCAGCAAGCCCAGCAGCAACAGCAAGACCCGCTCATCCAGATGCAGCAGCAAGAGCTTCAAATTCGCACGCAAGAGGTGCAGATCAAGGCCCAGGAGGTGCAGATCAAGGAGAAACAGATGGCCATCGACGCCGCTGCTCGGGCAGACGAGCTGGCGCTCAAGCGCGAGGACTTGACCACACGTATGCAGCTCGAAGGCACAAAGGTCGCGGCCAAGATGCGCTACGACAACGAGCGGCTGGCCGCTGAGCAGCAGCGCGACGGTGCACGCATGGGCATAGATATTGCCAAAAGTAAAGACCAGATGGCGCAGCAGCAGCGGATGCAGCAACAGCAAAAAGGAAAAACCACCAAATGATCCAAGATTTTGTGCGCGTGCTGCGCGAGAATTTACGCATCGACATGAACAACTACGCCGATGATTTGGCGGGGGGTGCGTGTCGCTCTTTTGACGAGTACCAAAAACTTTGCGGTGTTATTCAGGGTCTAGCTACCGCAGAGCGCCACCTCCTTGACCTTGCGAAGAAAGTTGAAAACGACAATGAGTGAAATCCTCCTGCCTCCCGGCATTAGTCTGCCGCCCACCATTCAGCCAAAGCACGCGCCTGCACCAGAGGCAGCGGCAGAGGAGAAAGCAACAAGCTTGCCTATCCCCACTGGCTGGAAGCTGCTGTGTATCGTGCCCGATGTGTCTGAAAAGCTCGACGGTACGGAGCTTGACTTGGTCAAACCATCGTCGTTCATCAAACAAGAAGAGCACGCGACTACCGTGTTGTTCGTCTTGGATGTTGGCCCTGATGCATATAAAGATCAGGCTAAGTTCCCCAACGGCGCTTGGTGCAAAAAAAGTGACTTCGTCTTGGTCCGTACGTACTCCGGTACGCGGTTTAAGATTTTTGGCAAAGAGTTTCGCTTGATTAACGACGATCAAGTGGACGCAGTAGTGCAAGACCCCCGTGGGATAACCCGCGCATAAGGAGCGATCATGGCAAACGATTTTAAGTTTCCTGACGAAAAGGAAAACGACGAGTCCAAGATTGAGATCACGACAGCCGGTGAGAGCGATGTCGAGATTGATATTGTTGACGACACCCCAGAGCGTGACAGAGGCCGCAGGCCACTGGACCGTGAGGTGAACGATCCGACCGATGAGGAGCTGGACAGCTACACCGACGGCGTTAAAAAGCGCCTCAAAGAGCTGACGCACGCACGCCACGACGAGCGCAGGGCAAAAGAGTCCCTGGCACGGGAGAAAGCGGAGCTTGAGCGCTTGGCCTACGCAATGGTGGACGAGAACAACCGGCTCAAGCAGTACGTGCAGGCTGGCACCCAGCAGTACATGTCGCTTACTCAGGAGGCTGCGGAAGCCAAACTGGAGAAAGCCCGCCGAGAACTTAAAGCGGCGCAAGAAGCGTTTGATACTGACGCGATTATTGCCGCGCAAGAAGCACTGGCTGAAGCTAAGTGGGACTCGCAAAGTGCAAAAAATATGCGTGCACCCACTTTACAACAGTCGCAAGACCGTGTACAAACTCAGCAACCGCAACCAGAACCTGTGCGGGCCGACGAGAAAACACTGCGCTGGCAGGCAAAAAACCAGTGGTTCGGCTCTGATGGTTTTGAGGAAGTCACCAGCTACGCACTAGGGCTGCATCAAAAGCTAGTCAATAACGGGGTTGATCCCCGCAGTGATGAATATTTCGAGCAGATCAATGCTCGCGTACAGTCCAAGTTCCCCGAAGTTTTTGGGGAAGACAGGCAACGGTCACAAGGTTCTTCCACGGCGAGAAAACCTACATCTGTTGTGGCTCCGGCCAGTCGTTCGACAGGCAAGAGACGGGTTGAATTTACGCCCACGCAAGCCGCGTTGGTTAAGAGGTTCAATCTCGATCCGCAAAAGTATGCACAGGAAGTTTTAAAACTGGAGTCCCAAAATGGCTGAACTGCAAGACCGTACCAATCGTGACCTAAAGTCACGCGAAAAATCTGCTCGTTCGGTGTACACACCGCCGAGTAACTTGCCTGATCCGACACCTGAGCCGGGGTGGGTTTACCATTGGGTTGGTACTCATATCCTCGGGCAGTCAATCCCCACCAACGTGTCCCAAAAGATGCGTGAAGGCTGGGAGCCGGTAAAGGCCGTGGACCATCCAGAACTGATGCTTGCAGGCAGTGAGAAGACGGGCAATGTGGAAATTGGTGGCTTGATGCTTTGCAAAATGCCCACTGAGCGTTTCCGCTCCCGCCAGGACTACTACAACAACCAAGCTCAGGGACAGATGGACTCAGTGGACAACCACTTTTTGCGTAATAACGACCCCCGTATGCCCTTGTTTGCGGAAAAGAAATCTTCCACGACACGCGGCGTTGGGTTTGGTTCTGGTTCAAAGTAACAAGGAGTCTTAAATGGCAGCAGTAGCATCCCCCTATGGGCTTAAGCCCATAAACCAGTTGGGTGGCACCCCTTATGCAGGTGCGACCCGTACTTATCTCATTGACCCCGCAGGTACCGCCTCAAACATTTTCAACGGCTCGCCCGTGTACGTGAATGCAAGCGGCTACTTGGCTGTGGCAACTGCAACCGGCGCTGACGCGACGACCAACGGCTTTCCTACAGGTACCGCTAACACGGGTATCGTGGGTGTGTTTGTTGGCTGCTCGTTCTTCAACGCTCAAGGGCAGTTGATTTTCTCGCAGTTCTACCCCACGGGTACCACTGGCGTCATCAATGCGATGGTTGTTGACGATCCCAACGTGGTGTTTCAGGTCCAGTCCGCTGGTTCTGTGACGCAAGCCGCTGTGGGCGCGAACGTGTTCTTCACCACAAGCGCTGTGGCAACTGGTAGCACAACCACGGGTAACTCTACGGCTTCTGTCGTAGCAGGCTCCTCGGCTGTGACCACCACTGCGGCCTTCCGTGTTGTCGGGTTCCCCAACGTGCAGGGATTTTCGGTTGTGGGCGATGCCTTCACCGATGTCTATGTGAAGATCAACCCAGGCTACCACAGCTTCACCAACGCCGTTGGTCTGTAAGGAGTATTAAAAAATGACTATTTCACGCGCACAACTGCTCAAAGAGCTGCTCCCCGGTCTGAACGCCCTGTTTGGCATGGAGTACTCTCGTTACGGCGAAGAGCACAAGGAACTCTACGAGACCGAGAAATCGGAGCGTAGCTTTGAAGAAGAGACCAAGCTGGCTGGCTTCAGCGCTGCACCTGTCAAGAGCGAGGGCTCCGCCATCGCTTACGACAATGCGCAAGAGGCGTTCACTGCCCGCTACACCCACGAGACCATTGCTCTGGGCTTCTCGATCACCGAAGAGGCGGTTGAGGACAACCTGTACGACAGCCTGTCTGCTCGTTACACCAAAGCTCTGGCCCGCGCCATGTCCTACACCAAGCAGGTCAAGGCTGCAGCCGTTGTCAACAACGGTTTTAACGGCGCGTTTCTCGGCGGTGACGGTGTGACGTTGTTTGGCAACAACAGCTCCAACACTCGTGTTGGCCACCCACTCGTTGGCGGCGGTGTCAACTTCAACAGCCCGACCACTGGCGTTGATTTGAACGAGACGGCTCTGGAAAACGCTGTGATTCAAATCGCTGCGTGGACCGATGAGCGCGGTCTGCTGATCGCTGCCAAGCCCCGCAAGATGGTGATCCCTCCGGCCCTGATGTTCGTTGCTAAGCGTCTGCTTGACACCGAGCTGCGGGTTTCCACTGCGGATAACGACATCAACGCGTTGAAGCAGATGGGCGCTATCCCAGAAGGCTACACCGTCAACCACTTCTTGACCGATCCAAACGCATGGTTCTTGTGCACTGACGTTCCCAACGGCATGAAGCACTTCGAGCGTATGCCTCTGGCCAACTCGATGGATGGTGATTTCGATACCGGCAACGTGCGTTACAAGGCCCGCGAGCGTTACAGCTTTGGCTGGAGTGACCCCTTGGGCATGTGGGGTTCGTCAGGTTCGTCCTGATGATGGTGAAAAGGGGGCCTTGTGCCCCCTTTTCTTTTGGTGTATATTGCTTTTATTCCGGGGTTCCCGGCGTTCTGACAGTCCCGGCTGACGACATGCAGACAGAACGCCCACAATGCTCGCATGTGAGGAATCATCATGGCTAATACCACCTTCAACGGCCCAGTTCGTTCCGAGAATGGCTTTCAAACCATCTCCACCAACGCTACAACGGGTGCTGTTACTGTCACCAGCACGCTTGGCGTCACCACCAGCGTCACAGACCTGACGACCACCAACCTGGTCTTCACCGACCAAAACCACCCAACGACAGCCGCAATTAACGCTACGGCCACCGCCTCCGCAGCAGACGTTGCAACGGGCTACATCACCTCCACCTCTGCTGCCGCAACGACCATCACGCTGCCTACGGGTACGTTGCTTGGTGCTGCTATTGGTGCTGTTAAAGGTACCGTTCTCGATCTGTACGTGGACAACACTGGGGGCGCATCGACCGTGACCATTGCGGTTGCTACCAACGGCATCTTGTCCAGCGCTGCTGCGGACACTCCAGGCTCGTTTGGTGACTTGACCATTGCCGCTGGTGCCACGGGCCTTGCCCGGTTCACCATCATGTTCTCCAGTGCCACCGCCTACGTGTTTACCCGTACGGCTTAATAGGAGCGCATCATGACGATGCAAACAGACGTTAAGGCGGCGCACATTGAGACCACAGGCACAGTTGTCTCTGGACGAAACCGCCTGAAGGGGTATCAGTGCATATCGGGCGGGACGGCGGGCGATATTATTTTTAGAGACGGGGGAGCTTCCGGCACTATCCGTCTGCAATTTAACATTGGTACAGGCACGCAGCCAATTGGACTACCAATTCCGGGCGAGGGCATCCTGTACTACACAGACATTCACGTTACGCTTCCAGCAAGCGCGAAAGTGACGGTGTTTTATGGCTAAGTCACCCGCATGGACACGCAAAGAAGGCAAGTCGGAAAAGGGCGGCTTGAACGCCAAGGGGCGGGCGTCCTACAACAAGGCCAATCCGGGAAAACCCGGACTGAAAGCGCCCCAACCCGAGGGCGGCAGCAGGCGCGACTCTTTTTGTGCCCGAATGACCGGCATGAAAAAGAAGCTGACCAGCGAGAAGACTGCCAAAGACCCCAACAGCCGCATCAACAAGAGCCTTCGGGCCTGGAAATGCTGACATGAGCCAGAACACAGACCTTGTAAAAAACACCGTGGATATTGTCTCGGTGTTTGCGGCCATTGGCTCGTTCTTGGAGCTGCTCACGCCCGTGTTTGGCTTGATTGGTGCGGTGTGGACGCTGATGCGGATTATTGAGATGATTTCCGGCAAGCCTTTTGCGGAGTTGATCCGCAGGAAAAAGCCAGATGCCGAGCACGAGTAAGAAGCAGCACAATTTCATGGCAGCGGTGGCCAATAACCCCGCATTTGCCAAGAAGGTGGGGGTCCCACAGTCCGTGGGCAAAGAGTTCAACGAGGCCGATACTGGCCGTAAATTTTCAAAAGGTGGTGATACTATGGCTTCGAAAATGAACCCCGGTTTTTTGGCAATGATGGCCAAGAAAAAAGGCGCACCGGCTAAGAAAATGGCTGGTGGCGGTATGCACAAAATGCCTGATGGCATGATGATGAAAGACTCGGCCATGAAGCACGGCGGCAGCGTCAAGAAGATGGCCAACGGCGGCATGTCCAGCATGGGCTCGGTTCGCACCGCAGCGCCTAGCAAAGATGGTCTTTCTAGTGTCAAGACCAAGGGCACAAGGGTCAAAATGTCGGGCAGCAAGCCTCTGGGCATGAAGTCCGGCGGCAAGACCTGCTGATATGAGAGCGAGTCGCGGGATGGGAGCGATCCTCCCATCCAAAATGCCCGGTGGAGTCAAGAAGGCTCGCAGGGACGACACCGACTTCACGCAGTACGCTGAAGGCGGCAAGGTTAAGTCTAAGGTCAACGAGGCCGGAAACTACACCAAGCCAGAGATGCGTAAGCGCATATTCAACAGTGTTAAAGCCGCCAATACTGGCGGCACTGCCGCTGGGCAGTGGAGCGCCCGTAAAGCTCAAATTATGGCCAAGCGCTACAAGGCCGCAGGCGGCGGGTACAGGGACTGACATGAAAGCCCCGCAGAAATCGCTCAAGGACTGGGGGGACCAGAAATGGCGCACCAAATCCGGCAAACCGTCGAGTAAGACGGGGGAGCGGTATCTGCCCGACGCGGCTATCAAGTCTTTGAGCCCTGCGGAGTACGCGGCCACCACAAAGGCCAAGCGGGCTGGGAAGGCCGCAGGCAAGCAGTTCGTGAAACAGCCCCCCAAAGTGGCCGCAAAGACGGCAAGGTACAGATAATGGCCACCACATCTGGAGCAGCCGGTTTCAACCTCGATCTGACTGAGATCGTCGAGGAGGCGTTCGAGCGCGTGGGCTCGGAGATGCGCACGGGGTACGACCTCAGAACAGCGCGTCGTTCCATGAACTTGATGTTTGCCGACTGGGCCAATCGCGGCATCAACATGTGGACCTTTGAGCAGGGCACGATCCCGCTGGTCCAAGGCATAAACACGTACGCACTGCCCACCGACACGGTGGACCTGCTCGATCATGTGATCCGCACCCAGCCCAATCAACAGTCCAATCAGGCCGACCTGACCATCACGCGTATCAGTGTTTCTACGTACGCCACGATCCCCAACAAGCTAACGCAGGCCCGTCCGATCCAGCTCTGGGTGCAGCGGTTGGACGGCCAAGTGTCTCCCACGGGTTACACATTTCAAAGTGCTGACACTGGTGCTCAGACCATCACGCTGTCATCCACAGCAAACCTGCCCACGTTGGGCTACCTGAACATCGGCACTGAGACCATCTACTACGGCTGGATCAACAGCGCAACGCAGCTTGGTGGGGTGTTCCGGGCGCAAAATGGTACCAGCCAGACTAGCCCCACCGTGGGCACTGCGGTCTACATCAACAACACGCCTCGGGTCACAGTGTGGCCCACGCCAGATCAAGGCACTGTGGGCAACCCCACATACCAGTTTGTGTACTGGCGTATGCGCCGTGTGCAGGACGCAGGAGGCGGCGTCAACGTCATGGATGTGCCGTTCCGGTTTATTCCCTGCATGGTGGCAGGGCTGTCGTACTACATGGCGCTCAAGGTGCCAGGGGCGATGGAGCGGCTGCCAATCCTCAAACAGCAGTATGACGAGGCTTGGGACTTGGCATCGCAGGAAGACCATGAGAAGGCGGCAGTGCGGTTTGTGCCGCGCAGACAGTACATCGCCGGGGGGTTCTAATGCCCAATCGTTTTTCGTCTGGCAAGTTTGCGATTGCGCAGTGTGATCGCTGCGGCTTTCGGTTCAAGCTCAAGGAGCTGAAGACTTACACGCTCAAGACCAAGAACGTGAACATGCTGGTGTGCACCGTTTGTTGGGACCCCGACCATCCGCAGTTGCAGCTTGGCATGTACCCGGTTGAAGACCCACAGGCTGTGCGCAACCCAAGGCCCGACACAACGTACCAACTGGGCGGTAACAGCGGGTTGCAGATTGCTCCGAACAGCGGCACAGACCCAGACGAGGACGGCACGGCCACGGGCGGTAGCCGGGTGTTTCAGTGGGGGTGGAGCCCAGTGGGGGGATCGAGCTTCTTTGACGCGGCGCTCACCCCAAATAATTTGGTTTTGACCGTGAACCTTGGTACAGTAACAATTGCAACGACATAAGGAGTCGATCATGATGGACGCAAAGAAAGCAGTACATACGCACGAGAAAGCACTGCACCCCGGCAAGCCCCTGACCAAAATGAAGGCTGGCGGCAAAACCAACAGCGACATGCTGAAGATGGGTCGCAATCTGGCCAAGGTGGCAAATCAAAAGTCGCCCGGTCGCAAAGGAGCTTGATATGGCCACGTACAAACAACCTACAAAAGTAGCGTCGGTTGTGGTGGGCGAGGAGCCCGCTAAGACAACCATGCGTAAAGCCAATGTGGCTGTGGCCAACACCCGCAGTCAAGACTACCCGCCCATGAAGACCAGCGGCATCAAAATCCGTGGCACTGGCGCGGCCACTAAAGGCGTGACGGCTAGAGGCCCGATGGCATGAACTACGCCGCGTTGTCTGCTGCGATTCAGGATTACACCCAGAACTACGAGCAAGAGTTCGTGGCGAATATCCCCGTCTTCGTCAAACAGGCGGAGCAGCGCATCTACAACACGGTCCAGTTCCCATCACTGCGCAAAAACGTCACGGGCAATTTCACACCCAACAACAAGTATCTGTCGTGCCCGGATGACTTTTTGTCGGTGTACTCAATTGCGGTGGTTGATACCACAGGCGCGTACGAGTACCTGCTCAACAAGGATGTAAATTTTATCCGGCAGGCGTACCCCACGCCAACAGATACAGGCACTCCCAAGTACTACGCGCTGTTCGGCCCCACATTCAGTGCTAGCACGGAGTTGTCTTTTATTCTGGGGCCAACCCCGGACCTCAACTACCAAGTTGAGCTGCACTACTTCTTCTATCCAGCATCAATTGTCACGGCCAACAATACATGGCTGGGTGACAACTTCGACACCGTGCTGCTCTACGGCTCGTTGGTGGAGGCGTACACCTTTATGAAGGGTGAGCAAGACATGATGGCGCTGTACGACGGCAAGTACAAAGAAGCGCTCATGCAGGCTAAACGTCTGGGCGACGGGCTGGAGCGCAGCGATGCGTACCGCAGCGGGCAGGCGCGTGTCGCGCCTTTGCCGCAGAATAACGGGGTGCAGTGATGGCCTTTACCGGCAACTACTCCTGCAACACGCTGCGCTCGGGCCTTGTCAACGGCACGATCAACTTTGCCACGGACACGTTCTACTTGGCGCTGTACACCAACTCAGCAACGCTGGACTCGACAACAACCGCGTACACGGCAATTGGTGAGGCCACGGGTGGTAACTACAGCCCCACGGGCCTGCCCGTCACGGCAACGATCTCCAGTGTGGTTGTGGGCGCAGGCAGCACCACATACATCAGCTTCTCATCCCCCGCATGGACAGGCGTTATCACGGCTCGTGGAGCGCTGATCTACACGCCCGGTGCCGACGGGGCCGTCTGTGTGTTGGACTTCGGCTCCGACAAGACCTCGGCCAACACTTTCACTGTGCAGATGCCTGCAAACACCAGCACATCCGCACTCATCCGTCTCGTTTAAGGAGCAACCATGTTGAACGACAAAGCAAAATCCACGGACACCGCCATCGCTGCTGCATCCGTTAATGCAGCCCCTCAAGCCGCTGCCAAAGCAGGCGGCGTGTTCCATGTACAGTGCCATGACGCTCAGGGCAACCTGAAGTGGGAGGCCAAGGAGCACAACCTCGTGGTCAATGTCGGCTTGCAAGACATGAACACCAAGTACTTCTCGGGCTCTAGCTACACGGCAACGTGGTATCTGGGTTTGTATGGTGCCTCGGGAACTAACAACCCCGCTGCTGGTGACACGATGGCCTCGCACGGAGGCTGGACTGAGGTTACAGATTACAGCCAAGCAACTCGCCCGCAGGCGGTGTTTGGCACGGCCACCACGGCTGACCCCTCAGTAATTAGCAACTCGGGCTCTCCGGCTGTGTACACCATCAACGCAACCACAACTGTGGGCGGGGCGTTCCTGACCAGCAGCAACGTTAAGGTGCCCGGCAACACGGGCACACTGTTCTCGGCTGTGGATTTCTCTGCTCCTGGGGATCGTTCCGTTGTTGCCAACGACACGGTGACGGTCACGTACACCTTCAGCCTTGACGCAGCATAAGGAGCCACATCATGGCAACGATGTTCAAAAAAGGTGATGTGGTCAAGGTCAACACCGTGGTCCCACACGGCCCGGTCAAGGCTTTGCGCATGGACGAGGATGGCAATGTGTATTGCCTGATTGAGTGGACTGATGTGAACGGCGCAACGCAAGAACGCTGGATTGATGAGTCACTGCTGACTTCTGGAGATTGATATGGCATTAGTACTGGCGGATCGCGTACGGGAGACTACAACCACCACGGGCACGGGAACAATCTCGTTGGGTGGCCCGGTTTCGGGCTTCCAGGGCTTTAGCACGGCCATTGGCAACGCAAACACCACGTACTACACGATTGCTGATGCCGCCACGGGCGCGTGGGAGGTGGGCCTTGGCACGTACACATCTTCGGGCAGCACACTGGCCCGCACGACCATCCTGTCCTCCAGCAACGCCGGGGCAGCGGTTAACTTCGCCGCAGGCACAAAGGATGTGTTTGTCACCCAGCCCGCAGAAAGGGCGCTTTACCTGAATGGCGCAGGCACAGGTGTTGACGCTGGGGCGGCAGCGTTTACTTTGAATGGCGTCCCATACGCCAACAGCACCTCGACCCTGACCACTGGCTCTGCGCTGACGTTTGATGGGACAAATTTAACAAACACATCTTCGTCAGTCGGCACTCCTGAAGTTGCTATTTTAAATTCAGCTACTTCTGCTGGCGCTAATGCAAGGCTAAGAATTAAAGCGGGAGGTTCTGGGGCAACAACGTATGGAGATGCATTTGTTCAATTTACAGATAACTTAAATTGGAATTGGAGTATTGGTGCGGGTAGTTCAACATCAAACGCCTTAGTTTTCACTTCTTATTTTGGGTTAAATTTAAACGAACAAGCCCGCCTGACCAGCAGTGGTCTAGAAATCAAGCAATCCCAACTGATCGGATATTCCTCCTACGCAGGCATCGGCACAAACGGCTTGGCTGTTGCTGGTAATGTGGGGGTGGGGACTGCTTCGCCAAACAATATACTAACAGCGCAGGCTGATGCAACCGGCGCATCGTTTGCTGATAACGGGGTTGCCCAAATCATAGCAAGGGGTAATACCGACAGCACAAAGC
>Ga0181349_1000369_pt1 | contig 19248 bp, 21 predicted proteins | sample Su13VDMM110SD_FD_130106 | JGI IMG/M metagenome (GOLD analysis project Ga0181349, IMG submission 130106) | Freshwater viral communities from Lake Michigan, USA - Su13.VD.MM110.S.D | ecosystem: Environmental > Aquatic > Freshwater > Lake | place: USA: Michigan | collected 2013-07-16 | reverse complement strand
GCCTGTTGTTCCGCTTACTGAAAACTGTGTTACCGAATTATTAACAACATTTAATCCTCCAGAACCTATTGTAGTTAATCCTGAATCTGTGGTTAGCGTTGCACTTCCATTAAGAATAAGACTTTTTCCAGTATCAATTGTTGTTGCTCCCAACGCGGTTGCTCCTGCGGTTGATGTTAAACCCAAATTTGCGGTTATTAATCCATTCGCGTTTAAAGCATTGGTTGTCACCAGGCCAGCAACTCCTAATGTGCTAGTCATTGTTACTGCACCATCTAATTGACTCGTGCCAGTTACGTGCAGCGTGTCTATTGTTGCGCCACCATTTAAGCTAGAACCATTATAAACAATTATACCACTATTGAATATAGCTGCCCCAGAAGGGTTCGTTTGCATTGCTGTGGTTTGTATGGACCCATCCATAAAATATAGACTGCCTATATGCATTAACGAATTTCCACTCAAATCTATGTGACTTAAACTAATTATTTTTGAATTTTCTTGACCCAAAAAATTACTAATGCCAAGATTTCCGGTGGTTGAATACAAATTTCCGATAATATTATTTTTTGCTGCAAATGTTAAACCTCCGAATTGTTTAAATGACATACTTATAATATACAAATTTTTTAAAATGCGTTCCAGAACCTAAATCTTATTGTAGTAAAATATGTATTCCTTTGTGGGAATACATGTTTTATTCTTCTCTCTACATAACAATAATTATTGCGGTTAAAAAGAAATATCTATGCCTATATTAATGGGGTATAATATTGAGGTCTCCATCAACATGCAGAAACACGGCAATATTTCAGAAATAAAGAAAGAAATCACTGATTTTGCATTGGATTCAAATTGCGACCACTATTATTATCTTTACGAAATGGAAGGGCGATGTAGAATTCCAAGAAACCACTGCATAATTGTGATCAATTTTGATGATTCTGAAATATTCAATTGTGCTTATTTTTTAAAGACATTAAAGAAGAAGAAGGATTTGCACATTGAATGTATTTATGATGATGAAATTGCGTGCAATTTACTGTATGCATCGCAATATTATCTCACCACTATTGAAAAAGACAAAGTCGTAAAATATAATAAAAACAAGAGAGAAAGATCGCTCTCGGATAATGATAAGGTAGTCTTAGAACCGGTTATTAAAAAAGTTTGCTAAAAAACTTGGAGACTTTTCCCCTTTTTCTTGTTGTTGCTGTGCGTTTTTTTCGTTTTGTTGTTCCTCTTCCCTTTGAACTTGCTGTCGTATAATGAATTCGCATGGTTTTTGGCGACGGTGTTCTTAATCTCGCATTTTTCTCTCGTTGTGTTAGCTTGGGTTTATAAATTGGGGTTGTTTCAGACGCAAAAGATTCTGGAAAACTAGTTAATTCGTTGTTATTAATGCACGGTTTTGAAAATGGCGACGAGTAATTTTGTCTTTTACTTTGCGAGTCTGGAATATTCAACCTGAATAACATAGGTTCTGGTTCTACTTCTAGTTGTTGGGGTAGTTCTAGTTGTTGGGGTAGTTCTGAAAATGGTGGGATAAAATATTCATCTTCTTGAACACAATCATCATCATCACCCATAAAATCATTATGCAATCGTCTTTCCAACGGTTGATTTACAGTCGGAATACTTAATATATTTGCTAAATCTTCATTATTCAGTTGCATGCGGTATTTATTTTTTTTACCATTGTTTTTAACATCCACCTTAATATTTGCAAGGTTTCCATCATAATTAGCATTCCATTTAATTTCGTTTAAATTTTTATGGTTGTGATTATCTTGAAAAGAAGTTTGGGTAATTCCTTTATTTTTAATATAAGCAGTCGTCATTATATTAAAAATATATTAAAAATATATTATACTTATTAATTTATGAAATCGCTAGATTTTTTGGACGATTCGTTGAAAACGCCATTAGTAATTGCAGAGGATATTGAGACTATTCCTATTAAGAAAACCACTGTAGAATCCTTGTGTGAATATGTAGATGAATTGTTCAGCAAAGTTTTTATGAAAAATTTTTATGAAAATATTAAAAAAAGTAAGTGAATTTTAATGAGTTTATTTTTGAATATTTCAGGAGAATAAATATATATGAACTTAAACATTGAAGAATTTGATAGTTTAGACTACGATGATGATGATGTTGAAGATGTTGGTTTTATATATGATAACAAATTTACTCCTGCTATTCCTAGAGCGAGCCGTATAAGTGAGCAACTAGAACCCGTAACGTTGGTGAAAGATTCTGAACCAACTTCTCGCGTTCCAACACCAAGAATTACTACACTGGCTTATAAAAATCGCGGTTCTTTAGCTCCTCCTGTGCAAGCCCCTGCTCCCGCGCCAAGAAAAGTTACATATGATGATATATTGTCATCTTTAAACATGAAAGTTATTGATGGCAAATTACAAATTGTTAGAAATACTTCAGTTGAAAACATACGAACAAATAACCTTAACCAAGTTCCTGTGCAGCAACCCCAACAATTTAAACAACCTCAGCAACAACAATTTAGACAACCCCAGCAACAACAACAGCAACAGCAACAACAACAGCAACAGCAGCAACAGCAACAGCAAACACAGCAACCACAGCAACCAGTTTTATTAACGAGAGAGCAATACAGGCAAATGCAAGCAATTAATTATTTGAAAGCAGTTCAACAACAACAACGTATAAAAAATGTTAAATCAACTAAATTAATGTTTTCAAATACCAATATAAATATTTCACCGGTATCGTCTGGTAATAATGCGAATGATTTAAATAAATTATTTCATCTAAAAGGCATAGGTAAAAAATAATAAAAAATAATATACAATTATTACATGAAGAACACTCTAAGAAAATATAAAAAACGTTCTTTGCATAAAAAAACGATTAAATTAAGACATAAAAAATTTAGAGGAGGAATGGATGTCAAAGTTAAAAAGGTTGTAAAAAAAACCAGGAAGAAACCCGTATTTAAAATAGTGGAAAAGTTTGAAGATTCTGCAGAGACTGCTGCGAAAAAAACTGGGGCTATTCTTGCGCTAGCTACGACCGAGTCGGCACCAATTCAATTATCGGACATTTCGCCAATGGTAAAAAAAATTGAAAAATCTATAGTAATGGATTTAAAGGCACCGGCAGAAGAAATGCATAAAATGCAAGAACCATTGCCAAATCCTAAAAAAGAAGTAAAAAAAGAAAAAGCAGAAGTAAAAGCAGAAGTAAAAGAAGCTGCGCAAGTGATAACCGGTAGATTAAATGAAAAGTTTATTGATTTAATGGAACAGATGTCAAGTATTATGTTGAAACACGGTGAGCCGTTTCGCGCGCGCGCATATCAAAAGGCACAAGAATCTATCATGTCTTACAACGGTGATATTTTGAGTCCAGATCAGATTAAAGGACTTCCAGCAATCGGCCCAACTATTATGGAAAAGCTGAATGAATATATGACAACCGGAACATTACGTGTGATAGAGAGAGAAAAGACGAACCCGATAAATATCCTGGGAGAAATTTATGGAATCGGTCCCAAAAAAGCAAAAGAATTAGTAGAACAAGGAATTACTACTATTGACCAATTGAGAGAAAGGCAAGACTCGGTTTTGAATGACACGCAAAAAATTGGACTAAAATACTATGAAGATATTCTGAAACGAATTCCTCGCGAAGAAATAGACCAATATGATTCCATATTTAAGGATGTATTTTCGCGAGTTACTGGGCCAGGGTCGGAAGCAAAATTTGAAATCGTTGGAAGTTATCGTCGCGGGGCGAAAACGTCTGGAGATATTGACATGATTATTACTGCAAAGACTGGAGTTGTGTTTAGACAATTTGTTGATGAGTTGATTAGACAGAAAATTATTCTAGAAGTCTTGTCGCGCGGCGATAAGAAGTGTCTGGTGATTGCAAAGTTGCCCGGTTCTACGGATGCCAGAAGAGTGGATTTCTTATATTCTAGCCCTGAAGAGTATCCATTTTCTGTGTTGTATTTTACTGGGAGTAAGATTTTCAACACAGTGATGCGTGGAAGAGCATTGGCATTAGGATTTTCACTCAATGAGCACGAGATGACAAAAATGGGTGAAAAGAAAAGGGGAGAAAAGGCCATCAAGGGGGATAAAGTTGCGCACGCGTTTCATTCGGAGAAGGACATATTTGACTTTTTAGGAATGGTTTATAAAGAGCCTTCAGAAAGAATTGATGGCAGATCGGTTGTTCTAGTTGAAAATATAGGAAAAATTTCAGTTGAACCTCTTGCTGTTCCTGCCCCAGTTCCTGCCCCAGTTCCTGCCGCCGCGGCTATTCCGGCACCTACATCCGTGAAGGTGAAAACATTGAAGAAGATGCCAAAACTTGTATTACAAGGAGATGAAAATCCGGAAGAAAATGTAAAAGAAAAAGTGAAGGTGAAGGCAAAGAAGACAACGTTGAAAAAGGTGCCTCCACAAAGTGAAGTTGCTGCTTTGGATCTCGCGCAACAATTGGATGCTGCTGCTGAAAATCCAGTTGCAATTGAAACGATTAATAACTTTAAGAAAAATGGCATACAAGTTTTGAATTCGCTTTCGGAACCCCAATTATCCGCGATGGTTGCAGAAGCCAATAAGGCTTTCCATTTTAACAAGACACCTGTAATGTCTGATAATGAATACGATATTATGAAAGAATTTGTAGAAAAGAAATTCCCCGCCAGTGCCGTTTTGAAGGAAGTTGGGGCTCCTATTATTGAGAAAAATAAAGTAACCCTGCCATATGAAATGGCATCCATGGATAAAATTAAACCAGATACCGGCGCGCTTAAAACGTGGAAACAAAAATATTTGGGCCCTTATGTGCTTTCATGCAAACTTGATGGTGTAAGTGGCATGTATTCTACGGAAGGTGGAGTTGGGAAACTATACACAAGAGGAGACGGTAAGGTTGGTCAAGATATCAGCCATTTAATTCCTTATTTGAAACTTCCAGCAATTAGTGGCAAGAAAAATAGTATTGTTGTTCGCGGTGAATTCGTCATTCCAAAAAATGTTTTCCATGAAAAATACGCTTCAAAATTTGCGAATCCTAGAAATCTTGTCGCTGGTATTGTGAATCGTATAACAATGGATGAAAAAATTCACGATGTGCATTTCGTCACATATGAAGTTATTGTCCCTGAATTGAAACCATCCGAGCAAATGCAATTATTGGTGGATCAAGGGTTTGAAACTGTTTTGAATCGTGGCGTGATGGCGTCTGATTTGACGAATGAACTGTTGTCCGAAACGCTGGTCAAGTGGCGTTCTGAATATCTGTATGAAATTGACGGCGTCATTGTTTCCGATGATAAAATATACGATAGAAAATCTGGAAATCCTGACCACGCATTTGCTTTCAAGATGGTTCTATCTGATCAAATTGCAGAAGCAAAAGTTGTTGATGTTATTTGGACACCAAGTAAAGATGGGTATTTAAAACCTCGCGTACAAATAGAACCTATAAATTTAGGTGGTGTTTGCATTGAATATGCCACCGGTTTCAATGCCGCATTTATTGAACAAAATAAAATTGGCGTTGGTGCGTTGATTCAAATTATCAGAAGTGGTGATGTTATCCCACACATTCGCAGCGTCACTACTCCTGCAGAACAAACAAAAATGCCCGGAGTCCCATATAAGTGGAATGATACGCACGTGGATATCATGCTGGAAGACGCAAGTTCTGATACCACCGTTAGGGAGAAAAATGTTACTGGGTTTTTCAAAGGTATTGGTGTAGATGGGTTAAGCAGTGGAAATATTACTCGCATTATTGATGCGGGATATGACACTGTTCCTAAAATTATTAACATGACAAAAGCGGATTTTGAAAAGGTTGGTTTTAAAACATTGGCTCAAAAATTTGTGGATGGGATTAAGGATAAAATTGCGGCTGCACCTTTACTTGTATTAATGTCATCATCCAATATATTTGGAAGAGGATTCAGCGAAAAACGCATGGAATTAGTATTGGAAGCGTATCCTGATATTTTATTGTCGCCCGATTCTAATGCAGAAAAAATCAAAAAGATTGCAAGCATTAAAGGCATGGCTGCAAAATCGGCAGAAGCGTTTGTTGAAAAGATTTCCGATTTTGTAAAGTTTATGAACGAATGCGGTTTGCAAGATAAGCTATCTGGAAGTCCTGTTGCCGTTGTTGCGAACACTGGCCATCCATTATATAAAAAATCAGTAGTTATGACTGGAATGCGAGATGCGCAGGTGACCGAAGCTTTGAAGTCTGTTGGCGCAAATTTAGGAACATCTGTTAGCAAAAATACTGTTGCTGTGATTGCAAAAAGTTCTGATGAAGATACCGGAAAAGCGGCCGAAGCAAGAAAAATCGGCGTGCCCATCATGACTCCTGCAGAATTTATGGCAAAATATTTCGCTTGAACCCATCAGTTAATAACAAAATTATAAAATATATAAATAATATAAAAATTAGATATAAAAACATTTTATATACCTAATGTATAATATGTGGTTTAATACTCTTTTTTTACTTGCAACTATGGGGGTAACAGTGTTTTCCGTAGATAATACGTTGAGTCGCCGCAATGAGTGGTCGGAGTTTTCTGGGTTTCTCAAAAAGTTTGAGAAAAATTATGCGTCTTTAGAGGAACTTGAAAAGCGCTTTGATATTTTCAGGGATAATTTGAAGGAAATTATTGAACACAATCAGTTGATGCACAAGAATTTTACTATGGGGGTCAATACATTTACGGATTTAACTCCTGATGAGTTTAAATCGCAATATGGCGGGCTTTTGGGTCGCGTTGCAAAATCTAGTTGCAAGGCATATGCTCCCACTGGAAAGGCTGTTCCTGATTCGTGGGATTGGCGGGAAGCGGGTGCTGTTACTCCCGTAAAGGATCAGGGGCAATGTGGGTCATGCTGGTCTTTTTCGGCAAGTGGGGCCATGGAGGGCGCCTGGGCAATTAAAACGAAGGATATTGTCAGCATTTCCGAGCAGCAATTGGTTGATTGCTCCAAGAAATATGGCAACATGGGATGCAATGGTGGTTTAATGGATAATGCATTTCAATATGCAATTGAAACTGGCATGTGTTCTGAGGAGTCTTATCCTTACACGAGTGGTGTCACAAAAACTGGCGGAACATGCACTTCTTGCAAGCCGGTTGTTACTATGCACTCGTGTTCCGATGTTCCCCCTAATAATCAAGTTGCATTGAAGGAGGCTATTGCTCTGGTTGGACCAGTCAGTATTGCATTGGATGCCGAAACCAAGCTTTTCCAATCTTACAAGAGCGGTGTTATTACCAGCAGTTCATGTGGAACTACTTTGGATCACGGTGTTCTCATTGTTGGTTATGGCACGGAAGACGGGATCAAGTATTGGTTGGTAAAAAATTCATGGGGCACTTCGTGGGGTGATGCTGGATATATTAAGATTGAACGCAGTGAAAGTACCAATGATGCCGGAATTTGCGGAATTGCGATGGAACCTTCTTTCCCTATTGTTTAATACTCAAACTCATATTCTATCACATTTTTAATATCCGTTTTAATTTGATGATATAAATCATTTTTTATTTTACTCAAGATTTGTGAATCTTGCGTAAAATTCGCTCCCATAAGCTTTATCATCGTTTTGTTGTATAAAATCTGCATCTTGTCGCTGCGATTTATTTTTTCTACATTTTTATCATGCCATTCACATAGCGCTTTTACTAGTTTTCCATGTATGCGTTTCAGCATTATGATAAATTCTTCTGTTGTAAATTGTGACCATTTATCTTCAGCATTATTGTAACAATAGAATAAATTTTCTTTTTGCGTCAAACAATATAATGGCTTGTGAGATCCGTCCTTATTTTGTTGCAATTTTTCCCTTAAAATCGCACTTATTGTTTGCGCCATATTTTGTTCTATTAATATCTCAATATGCTGTTCATTTACTAGAATAGTTTGAATCCAATTTTGGATTAATGTTGTTGGCTCACAATTTGTATTTAACCAATTTATTATATTCAGCTTTTTCTTTTTTGTTTCTACCCATTTTTGCATATCATTCATTTTCTGTTCCATATTTTGATATTTTATTGCCAACTCTTGAATGATATTGTATAATTGTCTTGTTGTTGGAATATCTGTTGTCTCCTCTTCTGCACATTTTTTCTCCCTTTTTGTTTGATGAAGCACTTCACATAAAATAACGTGTCGTGTATATGATAATTTTCTAGTATATTTTTTATCGCAATGCGGGCAACGCTGATTTGGCGACGTTGTATCCATTTGTTTTATTTTATCTATTTTATTTTTGTTATTTATGATTTCAATTTTTAAAACAATAAAATAAAATATCGCACTATTTTATATAAAATGTCACAGAATACAAATTCAACAAAAACGCAACCAGCAACTATATGCAAAGCTTTTGGATGCAATACTCGTTTATGTGATGTAGATCCCGCATCGCAATACATAAAATTAAAGTTGATCCAAAATACTGTGCGAGTTCCGGCTTCTTTATACATGTCAGATTTAGGAGCTTTGACTGTTTATCAACGCCCAGATCCTGCTTATGGGGTTAATTGGAATCAAATGAGTGACAGAGCTGTGCGCCATGTTCAACCTAATATTGTTACTGGTGGAAGCTTTTATCACGGTAGTAGCACGAAAAATACTATTACTCGGTGCAGACCCGGCGCTGGATGCCCTGGCGGTGCGGGGGTTGATATTAAACACAATTCTTATGACAGGTATTTGTTACGATTAAAGGGAAAAGGCCCTGTTCGCCGCGGTGTTATTCCTCCAAATTTTGGAACACCTATACCATTTAATCCTGGGGCGCCTATTTATGGCGGCAAAACAATGAAGACTAGTATCGTTGGAGATAATTGTGGATGTCCTATTGCTGGGTCTAATTCCAGTTATGACGATAAAAAAATATACAATATTTTGTTAGATCCATCCATTTTAGGTGGCAAGTATCAATTTAAGGTTGGAAGTGTCGTTTATGCATTAAATTCGCTGGGATATTATGCGCGAGCTGTTGTAACCTCTATTGAAAATGCTATATACACTGTGAAATTTGATGATGGCGCCATACTTAATACCGCTGCTGACAATTTACTTATTTATTTTCCATGTAATTGCAATAGTAATATTGCGACTAAATTAGGATTTAATGCTGCAACTTCAACCATTGTTGATAATGACCCCGAAGTATTGAGAGATTGTTATCTAGTAAATAAATTTCTTGGGACAAATTCTGTTTTCAATATTATTTATTTTATTAGAAATTTATTACCCATTCAATTCCAAAATTTTTTATCTAATTATATTACATAAAATGCGTCGCGTTGGTTTTAATTTAATGCGCCCAAGTGGAAATACTTATCAACAATATAATTATGGTGGTGTGCCTGGAACCAGTATTAATACTGTTTTAAATCAAGGGCGACAGTTTAGAGGAGTTACTACAAATAGATTTAATGGGATGATTTCTCAAGTGGTAAATTCAAAACCTGGATGCAGTTCTTGTGGAAAATAAATTAGATACTAGGTGAAATCAATACTACAAAAAATAAATAAAATATTATTATACTATAAATGAGTTCTGTTGGAGTTCCACCCGTTGGTCGTGCAAATTTTTTTATGTCATTTACTCCCATTTTCACTCCTTATCCTGTTAGAGTGAATAATTGTAATAATACATTATGCTACACATATAATCACAATTATATGTATAAACCGCATACTGGTTATGGCAAAATTGGCACATCTGCCGCTGGTTATTTGGCCAGCCGAAAAAGGTTATAATCCCAGAATAAAAAGTAGAAAGAAAAAAGGGAAAAAAGAAAATAAAAGAAAAAGAAAAAAACAAATATAAACGTATTTATATTTATTTATTTATATGAGTCATCAAGTTGAAAGTGATAAAATGCAAGAAGAAACCTTTTTTAAGAGTAAGATAAATCGCATGGAACAAATGCATCGGGTTCAAACCGAAGGTCTTGAATTATTCAAAAAGAAAAATGCTGATTATGGGGATGCTTTTGCTAACTACGGTCCTGTAGGGGTTATTGTTAGAGTCGGAGACAAAATTCAAAGACTATCCAATGTAACAAAAAATGGTGTCAATTTGGTAAATAATGAGTCACTGAGAGATACGTTAATTGATTTGCATAACTATGCTGCTATGGCCATTATGTTAATGGACGAAGAAAAAAATCACGGTTGAATTTTTTAATTTGATTTATTTTTAATTTTTTATTTGAAAAAAAATTGAAATCCTTTTTTCTCATTTTGGGAAATACATCTTTCAGAAGTAATAGCGTCTTGAACAATGTCGTCCATCAATCAGAATCTCAGCCTCTTCATTCCTCACGTGTTCCCCAACATTACGGAGGATCGGATTGCGGGTATATTTAATACTTATTCCATCGGACAGGTCAGTCGGGTGGATTTTGTTGGGAAAACTGATAAGAACGGTAAGTTCTACAACGCGGCATATGTTCATTTTGATGCTTGGTTTAACAATTCGGCTGTAGAAAATTTTCAGGAGCGCGTCTTGAACCCCAACAAGGAGGCGCGCATTGTGTATGACGATCCGTGGTATTGGATCGTTTTGGAAAACACTGCTGCGCCAAAGCTCTCCCCTGCAGAGGTATCTGCCGAATATATCGCCTCATTGGAGCGCATGATTGCTGATTTGAGATCGGACATGTCTGATCGGGATGAAATAATTACTCAGCTGGAATATTTGTTGGGTGAGAATGACGCTGATTACACCACGTGCTCGGAGAAGACGCTATCGGAGTTGAGGGTTGATTTATTGCAGCAACTGTCTGCTCAGCTTTATTAGTCTGCATGCAATAAAAATAAAAATTAAAAAATAAAAACATGTATATTTGTATTTTGTATGTTTTTTTATTTATTTTTTTTTTATTTTTTATTTTTATGGTGTATTGCAGGTTTCCTTAAAAATCTCCTCCTCCACTTGGTCTTCTTGTTCTGAATAATAAAATTCACATTCTTCAACATCGCCAGATATTTCAGGAAAATCATCACTTTCTCCGGCGTTTTCATCTGAATTATAGTGGTATTTGGAGTTGATTCGTGTCATGATGGGTGGCCGCGTATGGGCCAAATCGTTAGACATGGGGGACATTCCGGAGTTCCAGCGCTCATCTTCATCATCGCTATCAAATAAATTAACCCAGTTTCTATCATATAGTTGTTCTTCTGGAATATTAAACGATTCATTAATTCGTAGAATAGCCAATCTAGGTTCGTGATCTAAACTACGTAAATAGCTACGCAGTCCTAGAATGGCGGTTTCTTTTTCAATGCCGAATTTATCAAGTAAATGATCGGACAATTCATCTACATATATGTATATCGTATTTTCAAAACTTTGATCACCAATTTTTTTTAGGTCCCAATGATTGAACAAATATTGACCTTCTTCAAATACGCTTGGTAGTTCGGAGTGTGACGCATCCTCGCATTCTTGACCATAATTGATAAGGCCTTTTTGTTCGCCTGTATCCAAACCACAATTCGCACACATGCACACAATAACACCATTCCACTTAAGACCCATACAATTTTTACATTCTAAGATTCTTTTGGCATATTTCGCCGCAAAATATTCTGGAACTTGTCCTGCGAAATCTACTTCGCCACCGGTTGATATATGCGCCGTGTAATATTCTACGTCGCCCTCCTTGTAGAAGTAGCTAATACTGGAAATCATTGTTAGTTAATTACTAATATATTGGGAAATTTGATTTATAGCGCAGTTAAAAAAAAAATTTCAATTTTTTGTTCAAATTAAATCAATTTTTTATATTAGTTTTTATTTTTTAATTTATTTTTGATTTGAAAAAAAAATTGAAATGCTTTTTAGGAAATATGATGTATTTAACTTTAACAAGCACGAGTAATTCTTAAGAAATGAACGCATACACCGAATCTGATTCCGTATATATTCCCGCAGTGGGGAATATGACCGAAAAGCAGATAGTAGCGATCTTCTGGCGCAATTACCTTGGTGATGTAAGACGCGTTGATTTTATTGACACGGCAAATGGTGGAAAAGGTGCATTTGTGCATTTTGACGGCTGGTATGACAACGGCGCGGTAACCCGTATTTGGGATAAAATCCAAACACACGGCAGCTGCAAGCATTGGTTTAACGAGACAGAATATTTGATTTTGAGAAAAATGACAACCGAGCCTATTCCGGACACTACCATGAACATTCATCAGGTCGCCGCGCTTTTGACTGAACACACCGCAAGGGTTGCAGAGCTAGAGGCGCGAGTTTCCGAGCAAGATGCCATCATTGCGGATTTCCAACGGCGCCAATTTAGGGAGGTTGAAATGGGGCGATTGGCTCGTCGCGCAGATTGGCGCATGGATGATTTTCAAATGGAGAGAATGGTTGATTCCTTGCTCGGGCCACGCGAGCCGACCGATGATGACAATACCAATGTGCCATGTGTTTATGCTGACGATAATATCAGCGACGATGGAAGTTTTGGCAGCCAGCTATCTCATAATGCGCGCATGAGAATGTCAATGGACCTCTGCGGCAACAATTAAGGTAAGAAAACGAAATCAAAAATGAAAAAGAAAAATGAAAAAGAAAAAAGAAAAGAAAAAAGGAAAAGAAAAAATAGGAAAAACGCAGTTTTAGATGATGAATATATTTGGGTTTTATATTTGTATTAATTGTATTAATTGTATTTTTTGTTTGTTATTATCTTTGGTTTAAACATTTGTTATTATATTATTTTTATATTATATATGAACAACTTTGATTTGAATATTGCAAATTATAAAAAGGGCGAATTAGAAGAAATATTTGAACTAACTCCGGGAAATTATGATGTGAATCTTGTTGAAAAAAAGGTAACACAATTAAGAACAAATGTGACTTTTGATAAAACGGTTGATGAATTAATTCGCGCGAAAACAGTCGTTTTTTTAGAAGAAGCAAAAAAAATGCTCCTAACTGAATTAAATGCATCCAATCTTTTTCAAAAAATAGAAAAATCATATAATAAAAATCATGATTTGCAATCTACTCCCGTCATTGATGCAGGGGGAACATTTATCATTGATAAACCTAAAAGTGGCTTTTCAAATTCTTTCCCAAGCGAATTTTATCCTGGTATTATTAACCCTCTTAAAAAGAGAACTACCCGTCAAAATTTAAACATTGACACCCGTTTCCGCAATAATTATTATGGCTCATCGTCATCTAATTTTAATTTTGATTTACCTATTAAATTTTCAAATGTCATGCAAGTTCAGGTGGCGGCATTTGAAATGCCAATCTCTTATTACAATGTTTCAAAACAAATGGGAAATAATTTTTTCTCTATTACAACCGGTGCGGATGTGAATTACGTTATCGCTGTTCCAGATGGCAATTATACGCCGGTTGGACTTGTTAATTATTTGAATAATTATGTTACCGTTACTGTTCCCGCATTGAATGCTTTTACATTTATTTATAATATTGATGCAACTACTGGAAGCGGTAGTGCTCAGATTGTTATTGGTTGTAGCACGGATTTTACATTGAATTTTCAAAGCGATATTTATGGAAATCCAGATCAAACAAATCCGTTGCCTTTAAAGCTTGGATGGATGATGGGATTTAGAACTGGCATTTATACTGGGAATAATAATTATGTTAGTGAAGGCATTGCCGACCTATCTGGGAAAAAATATTTATATTTAGTAGTCGACGATCACAATAATAATGTTAATAATCAATTTTATAGCGCATTTAATTCGTCTATTTTGAATAATAATATTTTAGCTAGAATTTCTTTTCAGCCTGCTCCCTTTGGTAGCGTCGTTCAAAATACCTTGGTTGTGACTACCACACCTCGTCAATATTTTGGCCCCGTGGATATACTCAAATTAAATATTCAATTATTGGATGAATATGGGCGCGTTATTGATATGAATAATATGGACTATAGCTTTTGCTTGACTTTTGTTACGGTTTATGATATTTAATCATCTAATTAATCCGTTCTACCAGTTGCAAGATATCTGTCCCATGATTGTGGTGAAAACTTTGTCCCTCCATCATATACTACTGCATAATGATTATTTATCATCCACTGATTTACTTTTATTTTCTTTATATAAACATCAGCAAGAATGCGTCCATATTTCTCGGTTTTCAAATTCTTTAATGTTACATCTTTGTGTAAGATTAATTTTTCTAGAGCCTTTTGGACCTTTTGTGCCGCAGCCTTTTCTTCTTCTGTTTTTCCTTTGATTTCAGGAGAATCAATTCCATTAAGGCGCACATGAAACCGATATACTGGAGAATTGTTGTAAGGCAGTTTAGATGCAATTGTAATGGTGTCGCCATCGTACACCTTAACAACATATCCTTCTGTTACTGGAGGGATAAATGGAATTGTATTTTTCATGTCAAATTTTGGAGGAGGAGGTGGCAATGATTTTCTATTCAAATCGTATTCTTCGTCGTCTGAATCATACAAATCTGAAATTGGCATTGGGGGTGGAGGTGAAGTTGGTGGTGGAGGAACAGCATCAACTGTAGAGCATAATCTAGGAAAGCAGAATAATATTCGTCTCATTATTGTTGGATTACTTGCAATTCTTTTATTATTTAGTTTATCAATTTTTTTTTAAACTTACTTAATAATATACATGGCAAGGTCATTTTCTAATCCAACATTTTATAATTCTGGAAAACCTACTTTTGGAAATGCATTTGAAAGCGATAATGCTGGCGATTATTTGAGAAATAAAAAAGCCAAATTGTTATATCGGCACAATTTTAATGGTTTAAATTTTGGAGGTAGATTGGGAAGTCAAAATAATTATTTATTGCATCAGCGATCAAAAGTAATACGAAATGAAACTTGTGAGACTTGTCCAACTGTTACTCCTCTTAATTCATCTGAATTGGTTTCCGGGTTATATACTACTGAAAAACTTAGTGGCGTAGATTGGACTGTTAAGGTGGTTACAGACGCGTCTTATAATGATGCATCGTGTAATACTGTTCAATCAACTACTATTGATAAAAGTAAGATAACTTCTACAACTCCTTTTTATTGGTATTATAAAATTGATCCATGCGGTTCTTTATTTGGGAACACACCATGTGGTTATGATAATTATCAAGACTATCGCGTTATTAGCAAACCAGTAATTACAACGGCGTCCTCTTTGAAGGATTGTTGCACACCCATTTGTTTTAATGTTGAAGGCGAGATTGTTTGTGATAGTGTTTGTAATAAATAATTTTAAGTTTGTTATTTTAAGTTTATATTATGATAAAAGAGATTGATATTAATGTTGCGCAAATAATACCATATGCGATGAGAGATGTCGTGTTTTGTTTGTTTATTGGCTCTTCTAGTGTTTCTTCTGTTATTTTTTTTGGGCTTGGATTTGGGGTTGGCTTTTCGTCACGGTCATATTCATCTTCATATTCATCTCTATATTCATCTCGTTTATACCAATAATCTTCTTCATAAATTACAGTCAAATATGAGCACATTTTTTTAGAATATATTTGGTTTTTTTGAATTTGGAATTGTATTTGATTTTTATTAAAATACGGATCCAGCTCTACAAAAAAACCCCATTCTTCGTCTCTTGATATAAGTGAAGATGAAGCTGAAGTTGAAGTTGGGGGTAAATGACTCATTCCTGTGAAGAGGGGGTTAATTATCATTATACTATAATATTATTTTTAATATTATAATCTAAATCAATTTTTTTACACCAAAATGCATAACTTATAATTTTCTTATAAGTCGTTTTGCCTTTTGGGAAATTTTTTGGTATTTATATTGGCGAGACCTAATGTATGCGGCATAAACGCCTTTTTTATTAATTTTGCATGTATTTTTTGTGCAAATTGGGAATTTTTTATTTGGTCCTAAAAAACATTTTTTACCACATTTTTGCAACATGACAGTTTTTTGGTGAAATCCTGGTTGCTCTGTTTTCCACCCTCGCCAGGGGACATTTTTGCGTGTTTTGGATGGCATTATATAATATATTATATATTATATATTATATAAAAAAAATAACCAAAGAATATACATGGAAGAAGAAAATGGATATATTGAAGACAATTTTGTCGAAGAAAAAGAAAAAGAAAAGGAAAAGGAAAAGGAAAAAAAGGAAGAAAACAAAAAAGACGGAGACGGAGAAAAAGAAAAAAAAGAAGAAGAAGAACAAGAAGTCGCTGTGATTAATAGTGGTGGTCTTTATTTAGATATTGTAGATGTAAATGAAATTATTGGTCATGATATTGAAACCGGATTTGTAACTGTATTTAAAAATGAAACAGATAAAGATAGAAATAAAGATAGAAATAAACAATATGAAAAAATGTATATGCCATTGGAACCCATGCAGCACAATGCAAGACAAAAGAATCGTGATAAAATAATAAAAAAAATAAAAAATAGAAGAGGCAATAATAGCGACGATGAAAACTATTACGGAGATAGCATGAGTGATTTTAGTGACACCGAAAGCTATGATGATGGTGCAAGTCTCATGGGAAGTGTAAAGCAGGATAATAATTCTCTCTCATTTGGTGATAAGGTTGTAAAGTTTAAAAAATTAAATTATAAACAGGTTGAGCATAGTATTGACAAATACTATACAAATATTAATGAAAAATATTCGTCCGCATTTGATATTTTGGCATGTTATTTGAAAGGGCATAAAATTATTTACATGGAGGCGAAATTATTTTGTGAGGACAAATTGAATAAATTAATGATGCCAGCAATTTTGCTTTCAACCGCTGCAACAGTTATTGCTGCAATTGTTAAAAATCTTAGCTGGGGTTCTTATTTATTGTCGGGTATAAATGCTTTTATTGCATTTTTATTAGCGCTTGTTAATTATTTTAAACTGGATGCTGCATCAGAAGCGCATAAAATCTCGGCGCATCAATATGATAAATTGCAGTCATCCGTAGAATTCACATCTGGTTCGGTATTATTGTTCCGCAATTTTAATGCGAATGATAGTGATGTAGAGATTCAAAAAGATAAAGCCGAAATTGATATAGATAATCAAATAGAAAATTTCACAAAGAAAATAGATGAATTGATTTTTGAAAAACATCACAAGGGGTTTATATTAAAAAACCACATTAATAATAATGCTTCAGAATCTGCAATAAATGGCGTTGAAAATGATATTGAAAATAATATTCAATTGATTCATATATTTGAAGCAAAAATAAAACAAATGATTTTAACAAGAAAGAAAATTCGTGATGATAAAAAGATGCAAATAACAAATAAATCCAAAGTGGATTTAGAAAAAGAGTTGATGAAAAAATTGGAGGATGTTGAAAAGAAAATTGCTGAAATAAAAGAAACGAATCAATTTTTGATTCCAAATATTATACGCCTGTGGTTTCCCATTATTTATAATACAAATGTGTTTTCAATCATAAAAAAAATTTATGATTATAGGAGAAAAAAAATAACAAATTTGAAGAATATTAAAAATGAAATTCGTTATAGTAGAGCGATGATGTCTGTTATAGATCCTGTATCTGACCTTGCAACTATTGAACATTATAAGGGAAATTTAATGGAATTATTCAATCGCAAAAAAGAAATTGTGAGAGACTTGTTGCGATTAAAATCCGCATTTTCAGTGATTGATCAAATGTTTCATCAAGAAATTGAAAATGCGCAGATTATGAAACAGCAATTTTTTTGGTATTTTGTGAAAGTCTGTTTTGGTTATTCAGAAAAATTGCGCGATCCGACTTCTTTAAATACTTTTATTGAAGATTTAATGGATCCATTTAAAGACAAGAAGGATGGTGGTGATGAAGATATTGATGAAATGATTGAACGCGTGGAACGCAATGCTGTTATTTTGCATAATAAAAAAAAAACTTCTTTTAATATTTTGTAAGTTTGTTTGTTATTGAGATTATTAATCTATTCATATTATAAATTTAATATGAATTACTCAAACATTGATCTTAATATTGATAATTATGATAATGAAGATTTAGAAGCGTTTTTTAATTTGGGTAAGACGTATGGGGAACATGATGTTGTAACCAAAGAAGCTTCTATCAGAGATAAAATATTAAATACTATTACGGATAAATCTTTTAAAAAACAAATCATTGTGTTTTTAGACGAAGTCAAACGCTTACTAATTAAAAAAACAAAACATAAGCCGTTATATCCCGGAGATGGCACTAATTTTGTTATTGATAAATCAGAAGAATCTATTATGAATTTTATTGAACCGATGAATACATTTGTTACCGATACTACTCCAGGAGTATTAAACAAATTGCGGCGGAGAACCCGCATTATGTCTTTAGCTATGAATACACTATTTCGCGACTCTAATAGCACGTCATCTACCGATTGTTTTTTTACGTTGTCATATACATTAAAAAATGTAGTTGGGATACGTTTGTTATCCATTGAATTGCCAGAAAGCATTTATCTTGTTTCTAGTCTCTTGATGTCTAACTGGCTTTATATATGGGTTCCATCAACCGATGCATCCGGCAATATTATTATCCCAGACGGGTGTTATGATGCAATTACACTTAAAACAACATTGGAAACCGCTATAAATACTACACTTGGCACTACTGAGTTTAGAGTTTTAATTGACCCAATATCTAAAAGAACCACTATTTATCATACACTTGGCTTTGAATTTGATTTAGATTTATATAATCCGTCAAATAATAATATTAAATTTGAACAAAGTCTTGGCTGGATTATGGGATATCGCAACAAATCATACAGCAATTTGTCTTCTTATACATCTGAAGGATTATTCTCTGCCATACCTTTGGAATATATGTTATTTGCATTAAATGATTATCATTTTTCTAATTCATCTAGTTTAGTCGCCATTTTAAATGATAGCTACATTGATAAAAATATATTGGCGAAGATTCCTTATTCAAATACGAACTTTCAAATATTGTTTGATGGAAGTGGCGACGTTTTGTCTCCACATAGGCAATATTATGGACCCATTGATATTAAAAAACTTGGCATGCAATTGTTGAACAAGTATGGACAAGTTGTTGATGTTAATTGCATGGATTTTTCATTCACATTGGAAGTTGAAATGGTTTATGATATATAAATCCATTTTTTTCAAAAAGTGGAGCAAAAAGTTTATTATTTGATAAAATTGTATCAAATAATATTTTTGT
>Ga0181349_1000368_pt1 | contig 19249 bp, 16 predicted proteins | sample Su13VDMM110SD_FD_130106 | JGI IMG/M metagenome (GOLD analysis project Ga0181349, IMG submission 130106) | Freshwater viral communities from Lake Michigan, USA - Su13.VD.MM110.S.D | ecosystem: Environmental > Aquatic > Freshwater > Lake | place: USA: Michigan | collected 2013-07-16 | reverse complement strand
GATGAGCTTAGGGGTTTAATTGAATATATTAAACAACATAACGATTTAATAACGTTACAGAAAAAAGAATGGGTTGATTCCTCGTGTAATAAACCAATTTACGTACCAACAAAATTAGTTGCAACTAAAGCCCAAATGGATAAGGCGAGGGTTTCTACATCGTTTTGTAATACGTCATTAATTGGTAAATTAACCATGTTTCAAGTTTGCGGTGATCCAAAAATGGGTGGGGTTTTTATACGACCATCAGAACTAAAAGATAGAAGTGATTTTGATTTTAAAACGTTTACCTTTAAAAAAATACAAAAACCTGATAATGCTTTATGTATGTGTTCTAAAAGAGAAGTATACGACGCCGAAGAAGTAACAATTAATAATGCTAAATTAGCGATAAAATGTTTTCCACCTGTTCAAGGAGGTTCGCCTTATTATGTGGATATAACTACAGGTACTGTCAAGGTTAAGCCAAGAGAATACCTATACTCATCAACAGATATGAGACAGATCCAACAAAAAATTGGTGATTGGGGTAAAGGTTGTTTCACCGGAATTAACGATGAAGGTAAAACTGATTTTCATTGTTTATTGGATGTTGCAAGTATCGCTGCGGTATTTATACCTGGTATTGGACCAATAGTTTCTATGTTAATTGATGTCGGTAATGGTCTTTATTATGTGGTTGATGCTCAAAAAGCAGAAACTAATTTAGATGGATACGCACTATATGTTTCCGCTGCACTAACAATTTTAGGTGGTTTAGGTACGGGTCTTGGTCCGGCAAGGAATATGTTAAAATCAGCACCAAACGCATCAAAAGTTATCGGGTATGCTGATAAGTTAACATATGAATTTTCAAAATTAGGTAAAACCACAACTGAAGCGAAATTAGCAGCAACAGCAAAAAATTTACAAGCACAGTATAAATTAACAAAATCCGAATTAGCGATGGTTGATAATTATATTGCTAGTTTAAATAAATTACAAGATCCGTCAATTAAAAAAATTGCCGATAATTACGTTAAATCGGTTAAAAAAATAAAAGGTAGATTAAATAGTGGTAGTTGGAATGAATTAATGGGTAACAAATCGTTTAAGGATATTGTTTTAAAGAATGATGGGAATATATTAAAATCGATAGAACAATTTAATAAAACAAAATTAGGTAAGGAGGTTTTAACTCAGGTCGGGTTCTTTGCTGGAGGTGAAGCGATACTACCAGGATTAATTACACCATTGTTTATGGGACAAATAAAATCAGGAACATGGGGAACGTTTAGTCAACAACTACAAGCAAATAATTATGATTTACAAGAGGTTTATGATAATTTTGGGGTTAATGTAGAAAACGAGACACAAAGAAATATTGATTTAACGTATTTAGAAAAGGCGTGGAACGACCCTAATGCGATTACAATTAATGGTAAAAAAAATGGATGGAGACCGGGTGAATTAGTTCCACCAAAATACCGAACACCAATTTATAAACAAAGAGTTGCGGATGATGAAACCGATCAATATTTAAGAGATTATGACTATTTTAGGGATGTCGATTATGAGGGTAAAGAGAAAAAAATTGAGGATTCCTTCCCCGATTTAAAAGGTGTAATTAAAACAAATAAAACAGACGAAGATAAACCAGACAAAACATATTATTACGACAAGTCTGATGATGATTTTATTTAAAATAAAAAAATAGAACTATTTATATTAAAACACTTATAATAATGGAAAAAAATATATTAAATGAGATAACCAGACTCCAAGATTTGATGGGAATTAACACTAAACCATTAATTAACGAGAAAAAAAATACAGAAAAAAAATTAATATCTGAAATAAGTTTAAAACCTAAACTTAATTTTCCTGACGTTAAATCATTTGATAAGTTTAGAAAAAAGTCAACTTTTAAAACTATAAGTGGTTTATTGGATTTTGATTTTAATAATCTTAAAGGATTTACCACTATACCACAAAATATAGATGGACTTACAAAACATTTAACAGACTTTAAACCGATTTGGGTAGCCTCTTTAGTTGACAACGGGGATACCATTGAAAATGCGACTGGATCCATCAATAGTACGATATCAAAGTTAACTAAAATAAAAAATAAATCACTAAAGAAAAATTTAGCAGAATTTGTTCCGGGCAAAAACTATCGTTTTTATGAAACAATACCAGAAGAGGGTGGATTAAGAAATGCTGTACTACACCAATACAAAGACACATACGGGATTAAGACATGGGATGAGTTTAAAGTTAAATTGGGTAAAAGTGCAGACGAGTTAAAACAACTAGACGCAGACGTTAACGCGGTTAGTGACGCAATAAAGAATGCTACTGTACCTAAAGTTAAAGGAGGATCAACACCAAAACCTAAAGGAGGATCAACACCAAAACCTAAATATAAAAAAGGAACAATAGGGTCTAAAATTACTAGTGAGACAGATCCGAAAACCGGAAACCCTTACGATATTGAATATGTAATGAAAGAATTTGGTAGTAATAGGACTGAAGCTGACAATACTAAATTAGGTCTTGCTTGGGACGATGGATGGAGACCCGGTGGTACTATTAAACCAGAATTTAAACCAACAGGTCCATATAAAAAAATAATTAAAAAAGGGGCAAGTAAAGAAACCCCTAAAATTGATTTGACTTTACAAGAGTTAATTAATAAAACCAATTTAGAAAACGACCCTTCAGGGAGAAAATCACTTTATACTGAAGAAAAGGCTTATAAACAATTTGGAGCAGACGAGGATAATCCAGCACATGTTGAAAAATTAAAATCAGCATGGGCTGCTGGATGGAGACCTGGAAAACCAATTGATGATTATCCTGAATTTATTATTAAAGATTCTACCCAAAATATTAATAAAATGATGAAAGATAATCCAAATAAACTACCTGGAGATCCAACAGAATTAACATCAGAGTTAGAAAAAAGTTTTGGTATTGATCCGGGTAAACCAAGAGATTATGAACTTTTTTACGATGCTTGGAAAAACGGTGAGTGGAGACCATTTAATAAAAAAGGTTATGAGATTCCTGTTCCTGAAAAATATAGAACGGAATTATATATCGCAAGACAAAATCCTGAAAAATACGGAATACCTAATAAAATTTTTCAAGATTCTCCAGGTAGTCCAGGTTTTAGACAAAGAGTAACGAACTTAATTAAATTAATTTGGTATAATCAAGCATCATTTTGGGAGGACGTATTAACTAAATCCCAACCTAAATCAAGTGAAGATGCGTTTAACAAAATAATTGATAATAGTAAAACAGCAATAAACGAATGGTTTGCCTCTTCGAAGGCTTCTGATTTTGGTATGTTAAGAGAAAAGTTTTTGAAATTACAAAGAGATAATAAGTTTGCCGCTCAAATAGCAGAAAAAGAAGGACTTTCAGATCTTATGGAAAAAATGAAACAGGGGTTATTTGTTGCAATTGATAATGAAAAAGGTCTTGATGATGTTGCAAGAACTGCACATAAAAAATCTATTTCTGAGTTTTTTGTAGAATTTGAAAAGAATATAACTGATTTTAAAAGTGCGGAAAAGGAATTTGCAAAAATTGGTGTGGGTAAAAATGCATTACAAAAGTGGAACGCTAGATTTTGGGCTCCTTTAAAATCGGGAGAAGGTAAAGCAGCATGGTGGAAATCTTTAGCTAAGTTAGCCTACCAAAGAATCGGTAATTTGTTAAGAAATGGTCAATTTTTTACGAATGCAGAAAATTTAATGATTAGAAGTATTAATAAATATACTCCACGAGAAGCTTGGAAAAATGCGATTGGGAGAATAATAATGGGTAAAGTTGTTTTACCTATTACGTATTTCTCATTAAAAGGTGTGTTGGTTGTTGGTATATTTAGAAATGTGTCGTCTGAGGAAGGTGTTGACATGACAGATGAAGAAAGTATCTTTAAATATATTTGGGATGATTATATGGATTATCTGTTTGTATCTAAGGATGGTGATATTGGATCAAAAGAATTTATTTTGGAGGGTCTTAGAACTGTAACTCCTGGTGAGTTAGCCGATTGGGCAATAGAGTTTGGGTATGGTGCCTCTCAAGATCCATTTAACACATTTTATAGAATAGAGTATAAAACTTATGAAAATAATGTTTGGAGTAATTCAAAATATTATCCAGAAAACAAAGAAACAAAAGTTACTTTTGATAAAATAGAAAACCATATAAAGTCACTTAAAAAACAGCACGAAAAAGGTGTTAAAATTTGTGATGTTACATCTTATACCAATAAAAAAGAAAATAAAGAAAAACTAAAAGAAGTTATTGGTGCTAATTTAAACTCTGAATGTGGCGGGAATAAAAAATTAGACGTATATAAAATAAAATATTATTGGGAATTGGTCAAACAATGGGTACCAATACCTAAATTAGAATATTATACGTCTGAAAAGATAAGTGCGGAAATAAGTCAGTTAATAAAAGAAAACCCAAATGTTAAAATTTGTGATGTTTCTGACAAAAAAACAGACACTTACACATCTAATCCATTAAAAATACCTCCAAATAATGTTGGTGATTGCTCAAAAGACAAAAAAGAAGAACCTAAAAAAGAAGAAACTACAGTTACTCCAGAACAAACCGTTGAGTATTTGAAGTATGTCGCAAATAGAGATTTAGGTATATCGAATACTGCCGAATATACGTCATTTACAGAATATGGTATAAAATATAATAATAATCCAGTTTGGGGTCGTACTATTGGTAACATGATTTTTCTATTGTCTATTGATGGTAATAATAAACTTTATAAAAAGGAATATCCTAGATCTAAATATAAAGATGGGAGAACTGCAGAAGAACAAGTGTCCGATATGAGTAACCCTAGTGGATGGGAATTAGTAACTGAAAAAATATCAGAAAGTACTATAAAAAAAATAATAAAAAATATATTATCATCTAATATGGAAATAAGAAAAAGAAGAATCTTCGAACAAGAAGATGAAAAGAGATTTGGTGAAAACAAATACGATCACCTTTACGACGCATTTACTTTTGAAAAGTACGATGATAAAACTGGTGAATTTAAAGAAATTGAGACTGACTCTTTAAAACATGGAAAAATTAAAGAAAGATTTAACGACTTTATTAAAAGATATGACACCGACGATGCGTTCGTTAGAGCGGTTGTTGATACACACGAAGACATCGCTAGAATTAAATACCTTAAAGACCAAGCAAATATTAGTGAGGCGTACTTAGCAACAGGTTTAGCGTTAGTACTTAACGCCATTAGAGAATCAAGAGGTGAATATGAAATTTTTTCAGTTAGTAGATCAAACGGAAACTGGCATTTAGTAAAAGGAGATTTCAACCAAAAAGAAATGTCAAAAATGAAACTTACTAAACAAATTCCACCTGAGAAACAACCTAAGAAAAAAGAAAACGGCGTAGAGTCGTTAAAAAAAAAAGAACTTACAGGAATAACTCTTCTGAATCAAGATGAAAAAAAAGGTTTGGGTGAACTACCTATGCAGATTAAAAGGAAAGTATTAGAAAAACTTAGAAGTGGATGGGTTACTGAAAAACCATATGAATTTTTAAAGGAATTTTATAGTGTTAGCGATATAAACTCAGTATTCAACGACAAGATTAAAATATATAAGTTAAACCCAACAAAAGAATTTTTTGAGTCTTTGTCTCAAAATTCGCCAAGAGTATTTATTAGGAAAGGTTTTTGTAAGTCTTTAAATGTAATAAAGAATACAAAAATTAGTAGTGAAAGTGGAGAGAAAGTTTTTAAACATATTTTAGATAAATGTCAAACAAAATTTAAAGGAGAATATGGAGTTACCCAAATTAATAAATATTTATGATAAAAGAGTTACTTGTTCTCTTCACACAAAAACAAAGAAACTTCGAGTAGATTCTTAGTTTCATAAACTTTAAAGAAAGGGAGGTGTTCCAAAATCTAAGAAAGGTATTCCGAGAGGAATACCTTTTCTTTTATTACGGTATTTATATTATATGGAATTCAATATTAGAAAAGGAGCAACACTACCATTTATTGAGGTTAATTTAATTAAGGACGGAAGAACTGACTATAATTATGTCGGAACGAACCTTAGTGGTAATACCATTTATTTCTACATGAAAAATGTGGAAACAGGATTTTATAAAATTTCAAATTCAATTGCAACTTTTTCAACGATCGATAATACAATATATTACCAATTTACAAAAAAAATACTAATACTGTTGGTAGGTATGAAGGTGGATTTAAAATATATTCAGATCAAGGGTTAATCGATATGCCTTTGAGAAATAAAATATTTATAAACGTTTTAGAATCAATAAGTAATGTGGATTTTTGTTGTGGACCAAATAAAAATATAGGTCCGATTATAACACCAACACCTGTTACGCCTACTCCTACTCCAACACCTACTCCGACCCCAACACCTACTCCGACCCCAACACCAAATACAAATGCGATATATTACGGTAAGTTTAGCGGTACGTCAGTAACAAGTGGTCAGGTGGTTAGTAACTTAACACTACTATACACAAATAGTGCTGTAAATAGTTATGTTAATGTTGCTTATGGAAGTGGATATAGTTATATTCTAATACCTACAGGGTTTACACAACCTTCTAACTTTGTTAATAGTACGAATGGTTGTGACGGTTTAACCGTACCAATGAATAATATTGGTCAATTAATAATAAACGATATATATGGAACACCAAAAACATATAATGTATATAGATCATATTATAATGTGACAGGTCAACTTAATATTTGGATGTGTACTTAAAAAAAATAGATGAGTTTATTTAGTTTATCAGGCGGAGTTGAGGTGACAGGTTATATATCACCAACGGATACAAACGATACGTATCCGGTAATAGACCCATTATATGGTATTGATGGGTTTAGAAACGTTAATTTAATAACCGACTTAAATTTAATACCCGAACCAAGAAGACGTGCGGGTATGGTTGTTGGCATTAGTGGTGGTACGACGTATTATAAGTTAAATTCGTCTCCTTGGAATTATACCATATCGGATTGGTCTTTATTTAATACAGGTGGAGGTAGTAGTAGTGGTGACTATTTACCGTTATCGGGTGGAACGGTTACGGGAAATACCATATTCACTTTAGGACTTACCGGTACAACTTTAGATATAAGTGGAAGTACAACATCAGATTTAGTTAAAATAACACAAACAGGTTTAGGAAATGCGTTCGTTGTTGAGGATATAACAAGACCCGATTCAACGCCATTTGTAATTAACACAAATGGAAATATAGGTATTGGATCATCATCGCCAGGGGCAAAACTTGACATAAGAGCAACCGGCACTTCATCTTCAGATGTCGCATTTAGAGTTAGAAATAGTGGTGACACCTCTGATTTAATATCATTTAGAGGTGACGGTTCACAATGGATACAATCAGTACCATTTATACATGCTGGTAATTTAACGGGGGGAGTTAACAATAATCAATCTTTATATCTTGGATATAATTCTGCAAGTCTATCATCAATTGGAACTAGTAATGTTATTATAGGTACCGGTGGTGGTAGTACTGCAAATGGTAACAATAATGTTTCTATTGGATATAACACATCCTTTGGAAGTTTTAATTCATCAATTATTATTGGTTCAGGGGCAGTAGTGTCAAATAATAATACTTGTGTGATGGGTTCTGAATCAGTACCGTTTACAAGTATGTTAATTGGAACTGGCGCTTTTGTTCAATCGGCAGCAAATGTTCAGAATATGAACTTAATTGTTCCTGGAGTTGCAGGTGGATTTACATCTAACACATCAGCCTCCAATAAATTTTTTAAATTAAGTGCTCAGAATGGTAGTGGAAATGGTGAAGGAGCCCCAATACAATTTGCGACGGCACCATCAGGAACCGCCGGATTTACATCCAACGCAAATGTTGTTTTCTTAGAGGTTAGAGGTGACGGAATGGGACTAAACCATTATCAACTACCAACACCAAGAATACCCTCTTCGGGTTTAACGGATGGATATGTTCAATACTCTTCTGACATTGTATCAGGAAACGCGGCACCACATTTCAGAACTGAAGCTGGAAATATTGTAAAATTATACACACACTCGGCAGTCACAACATCACAAGGAATTGCAAACGCATTAACGTCTTTAGGGTTATTATCAGCATCAACAATATCATCATCTAACGTAAGTGGTGAATATCTACCATTAAGTGGTGGTACGGTATCGGGCGCAACTGTATTTCAAAATGGGTTAACTGCAAATACAATTTCAGCAACTACATATCAAAATTTACCAACAGACATTAGAGTAACTGGGGGGACATATTCAAATGGAACAACAACATTTACAAATAATACCGGAGGTACGTTTAATGTTAGCGGTTATTATACAGGATCAACAGGAACCTTCGGAATTTCAAATAGTGGGGGGACTTATACGTTTTATCCAACATTAAGTTTAGCGATGTCGGCAGCCACTTCAGGACAAACTATCGAGATGTTTGGTGATGTTATTGAAACCTCGGCAGTTACAATTACACTTAAAAGTGGTGTTAATATAAACGGTAATGGTCATTCATATACATTAAACACATCAACAACAACTACAGGGTTTATTGATGGTGGTGTTTCGGTGATTATGTTATTTAGTAATATAACATTAGTTAGAAAAGGTAGTGGGGCGGGTATAATGATTGGACTTAGTGTTTCAGGTAATAGGATTGTTGGTAATTCGGCCTTTATTAAAATTGAAAGTAACTCAAGTTATGGTATATCTAATTATGGTGGTGCAGTATTTAGTGGGTATATAAATGGGTTTACGGTTACATGTGACGGAACCTCCTGTACTGGAATTTATTTAATAAGGGGGTATATTGATGGATGTAATGTGATATCAACCGGAAACGCAATACAAACCAATATTGGTACTGTTACAAATTCTTATGGTGAGTCTACAGGTGCTGGTAATGGGATAACTGTTTCAAACACTGGATATGCGTCAAACTGTAACGGAAAAAGTAATACCGGTTACGGAATAATCAATGGGGTACCCGTTTACAATTCTGTTGGGTATTCGTCAGGTAGTTACGGGATTTATTTTCAAACCGGAGCATTATATAATTGTACTGGAATATCTGCCGCAAATTATGGTATTTTTGGTTATGGTGAGTTAGTAAATAATTGTACTGCAATGTCATCAGCGTCAGGAGCACTCCTTATTCAAAACGCACAGGCCAATAATTGTGTTGCATATTCAACAGTATCGGTAGCAGTAAACCTGTTCAATTCATCAACCGTTCATAATTCAACTATAAGGACTTTGGCTGGATCAACAACCGTAATCACATCTAGTACATCAACCTACGCAAGTTTAAAAAATTGTACAATAATTAATGATTGGAACAATTCGGGTGGTCATTGTGTTCCAGCGAATTCGGTGTTAAATGTCTTGTCTTGTGTTATGAAAGTTGCAAACTCATCCGCAAATTGTTTATACTCATCAACTCCAGTTAGTATGAAATTTGCAAATAACGTTTTTGAGGGATCATCAACACCAATAAACGCGAATGTTACACAAGCAATTACAAATACGCAAGATAATTATGGAAATATATTAATATAATAAATTATGGAAAATTTACAACAAATAGTTTTACAAGAAAAAACAGCACCATATGTTAGGGCATTGGCTCAATATGGAAATGATTATGTTCCAGAAAATCAAGTTGAGGTTATCTATTCTGAATTAACGGAAGATGAGAAAATAATTTGGGATAATTTTGTTAATATGATAAAAAATAAATAATAGTGGGATTAAGTGCAACTACATTAGTAATGTCATGGGGTGTAAACTACACCGCAACAACAGACTCTTCTGTTGATTGGTCCGCAGTAACCAATAATAGTTATTTTTACGATAAAACAAATAAAATTGTTTATTATAAAAATACTAGTGGTGTAGTTATTGGTGCTTATGACACATTTACAGGAGGAACAGTAAATGGTTTATCTGCAACAACATTTTCCGCATCAACATATCTTGGGTTACCATTAGATGTTTATGTTACCGGTGGGACTTATTCAAATGGAACAATTGTATTTACAAATAATAGTGGTAGTACTTTTGATGTTACCGGTTTAACAGATAATGACATATACGTTACTGGTTTTACATACCAAGATAACACTTTTACAATTAGTGATAGTTCTGGGTCAACATTTAACGCAACAATAGATACCGTAACTGGACTTACTGTTAATGGTATTTTATCCGCATCAACAATAAGTGGAGGAACTTTTTATGGTGATGGTAGTAATCTAACCGGTCTGTCATCTGGTTTAAACGTTGGTACAACACAAATTACAAATGGTACAAGCGGTAGAGTTTTATTCCAATCTGGTACAACAATACAACAAGACGGATCATTTAATTGGGATAACACTAATAAAAGATTAGGTATTGGTGCAAATGCGACTTCACCATCTGCCGCTTTAAATATTAGAACAAATGTGATTACAGCGAATGACATATTAACACTACAAAATGGTCAATATGGGAATACTATATTTAGAATTAGAGATAATGCGACGGCTTCTGAATCGACTGTAGGTTCTTTTTTTATAACTGGTTTAATTCATGGTGGAAATTCTGGTGTAACAAGAAGATTTGATTTAGGTGGTTTTGGGTTGGGTTCATACGGTGACTTCGCAGCAAATGCGGTATGGGAAAATAACCAAGGTAATATTGGTGATGGTCAAGGAACTTCTGTTATAGCGGTATCATCTAATTTTTATGTAAATCTACAAACAACTAAAAAATATAAGTTTGAAGCTGTTACTGGTAATTTTGGTATAGGTAATGTTGGTACTCTTGGTGCAAGACTTGATGTAAGAGCTCAAGGTGTGTTATCAACTGACATATCATTTAGAGTTAGAAATAATGGAGATACCGCCAATATTATTTCAGTTCAAGGAAATAATGTTACCGTATTTGGTAGTGGATCGGCAGATGCTGATGATATTTTAATTAGAGCTATCCAAAGCACATCTAATTATTTTAAATTAAGTAGTCAAGGTGGAGTCGCAATAGGGAGTGGAAGTACAATTCCTGTTGCTGGAAGTAATAACACGGCAATAGCTATCGGTTTAGGTTCACAATCAAGAGCGTATTTTACGAATGGTGGTGGAGTTGCTATAGGACAATCAACTTATGCTGATGCTAATTCAGTTTCTATCGGTACATTAGCAAAGGCCGGATTGACAGCCGGGGGGACAAATACTTCTATTTCAATAGGGTATAATACTCAGACAAATGCGTCTGGTGGAGATAGAGGTATTGCAATTGGGTCTAATGCTTATGGAGGTCTTTCTAATTCTGATGTAATATCAATTGGTACTAGTGTGACTCAAGGTAATTTTTCAAGTGCTAGAAATACATTTATTGGTCAATACATAACGGGAGCAATTAGTCAAACGGATATGGTTGTTCTTGGTGGTGGTACAGGTACAGGGGCAAGTGCCGCTCAACCAACATTAATAAATTCATTTAGCGTTTATTTAGGAAATACACAAAGAAGTTTCTTTGTTAATAAAAATTCAAATGTTGTATTACATTCTTTACAATCTTTAACATCTGGAACTAACTTTGATGCGTCAGCAACAAACACAATAACAATACACAGTGGGACTACACCTACAACAAACATAACAGATGCGTTTCAACAATACTCAGCCGACATAACCGCAGGTAACGCGGCTCCTCACTTCAGAACAGAAAATGGATCAATAGTAAAAATATATCAAGAAACAACAGGAGTTACGTCATCAACATTAGTGAGCAACGGAGGAACAACAATTACAGATACAGATACATTTGATGGATATACTTTACAAAAAGTAGTTAAGGCATTGAGAAATTTAGGAATATTACAATAAAATATTTAATAAAATTAAATAAAATTTATATTTAAAAATAAAAACTATGGGACTTTTTATTAGACCAACACAAGAAAAAACAATTAAAATATCTGGAACGGATATTGAATTAAATGAAGTTTATGGAAGAATTGAATTTGTTGGAAGACAAGATGGTAAAACTTTAGAAATTGCAACAACAACATTTGTTAACAAACAAACCTACACTGAAGGAAAACCAATTTTTACGGACATCCCACAAGGTAATTTTTATACTGAATTACAAGTAGGTGAGGAACAAACAATTCAAATGGCGTTATATTATGCAAAACTTGGTTTTGAACAGATGGGTTACGAAGTCGTTATTGACACAAATGTTTAATGTCTCAACAAATACAAATTACAGGAGCAACAGGTATAGGACCATATCAAGTCCAAGTATGTGATATAACATATACAACATGTGTTACTGTTACTGGGTCAACAAATATTCCACCAACTTTTATTTTTGATGTTTCACCACCATTTGAGGATGTTTCATCATTACTTATTGTTTTAACAGATTCAACCGGATTTTTAATTTTAGATGACGACGTTACAACATCATTGTATGGTACGTGGGAGTACTCAAGTAATGGTGGATCAACTTGGTTACCTTGGGATGATACAGAAGATGTTGTGGGTAATTATATTAGATATACCGCGGATAGTTTACCGGCAAACACCTTAATAAGAGCATTACTAACAATAAGTTAAGATTATGGAAGATATACTTTTTTCTAGAACATTATTTCTAATAGGTCCAACGGATGGTTTCATTTCGGGACCAATCTTGGGTATTGAACCAATAACTCTATTTTTATTACAGACTTTTTATAGAGAAATAATAATAATATCATAATAATCTCGCACAACACATCTATTATGGTCTAACTAGTATTTATTAAATAAAGTAGAATGGCGAATAAAAAGATATCCGAATTACCATATATTAATGTAACCAAAATTTCAGGTAACACTTTAGTTCCTTTGGTTACATATTTCAGTGCTGCGACGGGAGATACCGTACATACATACGCTAACGATTTAAAATCATTTATAACAAGTGGTATAAGTGGTAATTTCTTACCATTAAGTGGTGGAACTGTTAGTGGGGGTACTAGGTTTTTAAGTGGATTAACGGCAAACACAATCTCCGCAACAACCTATTTTAATTTACCTTCATCAACTTTTTCAGGAGGAACCGTTACCGGACCAACAATTTTCACAAACGGTTTAACTGCTAACACAATTTCAGCCACTACCTATCAAAACTTACCAACGGACATTAGAGTGACAGGAGCAACATATTCCAATAATACTTTTACATATACAAATAATACAGGGGGCACATTTAGTACTCTATTCAATACGGTAACGGGTTTAACGGTTAATGGTGGATTAACAATTACGGGAAACACATCATCTCAAGGATTAACCGCAACAACAATATCAGCAACAACATATCAAAATCTACCAACGGATATTAGAGTAACGGGTGGAACATACTCTGCCGGAACTATCTCATTCACTAACAATACCGGTGGGACTTTTAATGTAACCGGATTAACCACAGGATCAACATCAACCGTAAGTGGAAATTTTTTACCATTAAGTGGTGGAACAGTAACAGGTAATACAAGTTTTACAAGTGGATTAACCTCAAACACAATATCCGCAACAACATACCAAAACTTACCGGTAAGTGGTTTAACTTCTGGTAGTAATATTAACGTTAGCGGATCTAGTGGAAATTTTACAATATCTGTCACAGGTTTAACACAAGGGTTAAGTGGCGATTATTTACCTTTAAGTGGGGGTACAGTTACGGGAAATACAATATTTACTCAAGGAATAACGGCAACAACAATATCTGCAACAACATACCAAAATTTACCAACAGATATTAGAGTAACCGGTGTAACAAATTCAAATAATACCTTTACATTTACAAATAATACAGGAGGAACCTTTAGTACAATATTTAATACAGTAACGGGATTAACTATAAATGGTGACTTAACAGTAACAGGAAATACCAATATGAGAGGTTTTACTGGAACAACCGGTTACATTTCAGGGTCAGGACAAAACATATTAACAGTTATCGGATCAGGAAACAGTACAACCTCACCATTATTCACAGTTCAAGGATCAAGTGGTGAGTTATTTAGTGTGAACGACAGTTTGGTTGGTTCATTATTTAGTGTGAATGATATATCAGGATTACCAATTTTAGAGGTATTTTCTGATAACACAACGTTGATGGGTTCGTATCAGGCACCATCATTAAACACAACAACAAAGGTAACTTTAACGGCTGGAACAAATACCGTTTATTCAATTCCAACAAGTGCATACACCGGAGCATTTATTGATTACACGTTAGTTAGTACGGGAACAACGGGAGCGAGAGCGGGAAATATTATGACAATATGGAGTGGAACAAGTGCAAACTTTACCGAAACACAAACAACAGATATTGGCACAACTACAGGTGTAACATTTACAGTTGCGGTGTCAGGAAATAACGCGGTTCTTAGTAGTTCGGCAACGACTACCGGATGGACATTAAAGACAATTGTGAGGAGTATATAAATGAGTTTCAATTTTAGTCCAAAAATAGTCACAAATGGTTTGATCTTATATTATGATCCGGCAAATACAAAATCATTTGTTAGTGGATCAACATCATTATACGATTTAACGACCAATAAATACGATGGGTTGTTAGTTAATGGACCGGTATATAGTGGAGTATCAATGGGATCAATCTCTTTAGATTTAACGGACGATAAAATAGATTTTCCAAGATTAATTGATTCAACTGACGGAACAATAAGTGTTTGGTTTAGAAATAATAATGAAATAACGTCAGCGACTACAGACACAATTTTATTTGACTTTAGTAGTGGAGGAACCGCTCAGTCAGTATTTAAGGCCACATTAGGGAATGTATTTTTAGCGTCTGGTAGAACTGAATTATTAACCATTCAATTATACTCATCAACCCTTTCCTCAATTGCTGGTGCATATGAACCGGACCTTTTACCGATAACGGGAAATACGATACCTGTTGCGTGGCATAATTTAACAATAGCTAGAGACTCTTCAGGTACTAGAGTGTATTTTGATAACGTTCTATTAGGCGTTCCAAGTTCTCCTTCAAGTAATATAACAATAATAACAACCACAACAAATCAGTTTGGTAGGTCTCAGTGGTATTTAAATCGAATAGGTTTTGCGTTGGGTGGATTGGTTTCTACGTTTAAAATTTATAATAGGGCGTTAACCACTCAAGAAGTTAATAGAAACTATAATGCACTAAAAAATAGATTCGGATTATGAGTGGTAACGTAAAAGGTAGGTTAGTTAGGGACGGTTTGTTAATCTATTATGATCCAGCAAATACATCAAGTTATCTTAGTGGTGACACTGCAGTGTATGATTTATCAAAAAACAATAGAAATGGTAATTTAATAAATAGTGTCGGTTACTCCTCTGTTGGGTCGGGGTCTTTTAGTTTTGATGGGGTGGATGACTTAATCGCAATACCGACAATAACAGGATTAACTGATTTTACAATATCCGTATGGTTTCAATCAACAGGTGCTGGTAGTACGGGAGCCACAGCATATAATGCAATTATAGGTCAAGGGTCTTTAAATAGAATTTTAGTTGCGACCGGACCAAATAAAATTGTTTTAGCTCAAATGGGTGGTAGTAATTACCTATCAACCACAACATGCCCATTTAATCTTTGGAATAATATGACATATACTTACGATTCAATTAATAATATTGCTCAATTATATGTGAATAATATAAAACAAACAAGCCAATCAAATAGTTCTGTAACCTATACTACTAGTGAACATTATTTAGGGGCAACAAGTAACCCCATTACTGATTATGCAATGAAAGGATTTATTTCTTCATTCTTTATGTATAATAGAAAATTATCAGATGATGAGGTGACTAATAATTATAATGCCTTACGAGGTAGATTTGGAAGATAAAATATATATTAATATGGAAACGCAAGATTACGAACAAAGACAATTTATGATATTTAACGTATCAGAATTAAACACAATAGACTTTACGCAAGTTTTAGAAACCTCAATTGATACGGTTAGAAGATCTGTTGACGGAACAAAGACATTTGTAAAATGGGATGGAAATACAATACCATCAAGTGTTGATAATTTAACAACAAAGGAAGGTCCTTATACATATGATGAAATATTAACAATACTGGATGGTTCTGAATGGACTTCAAATGATGAATTAGTATGAGTACTGTAGGTGGTGGTGTTAATATTGTAACTAATGGTCTTGTATTATATTTGGACGCAGCAAACACTAAATCTTATATTAGTGGATCAACCATTTGGAATGATGTTAGTAGAAGTAGAAATAATGGTACGTTAGTGAATGGTCCTACGTTTGATTCTACTAATGGAGGATCAATTTTATTTGATGGGTCAAATGATTTAGTTGAAATAACAAACTCAACTTCATTAACTTCTTTTACTATATCAACGTGGTTTAAAATGACGGGACCTGGTAGTACAGGGGGGGTTAATATTACATATAATTCATTATTTGGGATTGATAGTGGTAATAGACGAATACTAGTATCGACATCGGCCAATACGGGAACCGAAGGTGTAATTTTAGTACAAATGGGTGGATCAAATTATTTTAGTTCATCATCCACGGCTACAGTAACAAATCGTTGGAATAATGTTGTTTATACTTGGCAAGCAAATACTGCAACCATTTATATAAATGGAATTGCTGAAACGACTCAAACAAATAGTAGTGTTACATTTCCTGCCGCTAATTTATTTTTAGGAGCATATAGTAACCCAATAGTTGCCTATGCGATGAAAGGAAACATCGCTCAAACCTCTATATACAATAGAGTGCTTACATCGTCAGAGGTACTACAAAACTTTAATGCAACTCGAACTCGTTTTGGTCTTTAAAATATATCCGTTCTTTAGTACCGACCATTTGTTTATACCACAACCCTTTATCGTCCATCCAAATATAAGGATCTTCAGGATTATCGGTCCAACCGTGTTTTGAGTAATATTCAAAATCTTTTCTTAATAAATTTGATCTATGTGATGCATGAAAATCTTCGTCACCCAACCAATGAGGTAAAACAAACTCACCTTCAATTACATCATACTCCATTGTGTTTTTAAAACCACGAGACTTCCACACGTCAATAGAGTCGTTGTAATACTGTTTAAGTGCATTTACATAATCACGCCACATAACAGAACACGGATGAGATGTCCAACCTTTATAGGGTTGTCCATTCTTTTTTGGTCTACCAGTTATTGCCGATATGATCTGATAAGCTTCAACACGTTGTTTACCTAAACGTTTATTGTCTAAAGATTCTAATGATTTTCTAAAATCTGAATATGGAAGGAATGTTTGCATACCACAAAGATACGTATTTTTTTTAATCTGCCATTGAAATAATAGTTTTTTTATGATATATATTATATAAATAAACGTTTAATTTTTATAAAATGAAAAAGTTAGTATTAGTGTGTCTTATGGTTTTGACCACAATTTCTCTGATGACTTCTTGTGGTGAAAAAACGGCAACTGAAAATGCTACACCTAACGCAACAACTGTAGAATCTACAACAAACGCTACGGAAGAAGTTGCTGACACAACAAAAAATTAATTTTCTGTTTCTCTAGAAAGTTAGCCTCACTCTTAATAAGATGTGAGGTTTTTTTATTTTCTACATATTTATATTAAAAATATTAATGAAATCAGACTTACTGTTAGAGGAACTTAAAAGAATAAATACTGTTATGAATTATAAGGTCGGTGAACCATCGACTAAAAACAATAACAACCTCTTTGAGTCTCGATTTAAAGAAATGTTAATTTCAAAATTGGAGTCTATACATATTATTGAAGAACAGAAAAAAAACGACTCCGTATTATCAGAACAATGGGCAAGGGGTAAAGATTCGATAGGTTATTGGAAAATTTTATATGATCAACTAAAAAAGGCGGGTATTGGTGTTAAATGGCAAGTACCTAATGATCCGATAAAATCCACGTTTATGTATTGGGGTGGTTGGTTAATATGGAAAGATGCGAACAAAAATGGGGGTTATCCAGTGTCGTTTACTGATTCGGCAGCAAATGTAAGTATGACCTTTAAATTTCAAGGGGGTAAATATGCGGGACAACCGGCAGCTAATATTATTTTAGAACCAAAAACTATAATAGCAACATTTAATTTAGGCCAATTTGGAAAATTATCAAATAAACAAATTTCGGATGCTATTACTAAATATAAAAAATCAAATCCAAAGGCCCCTACTGTATCAAATAAACCAACGGCACAAGACCTTAAAACCGCACAAACCGTATTTGACGAACTTAAAGCAGCATTTGATGGTGGCGGTACTTATGAGGACGATGCGGTTGATGCATTTAACAAGATTAAAAACAAACCAACATTAGATAGAGTTAATCAATTGGTTAAATCTAGAGGGGATTTTCCAAATGTGTATGATTGGTTGTCGGATGAGATGAGTGATTATGATTACGAACAATATAGAGCAATATGGAATAGACTTAAAAGTATTGATAAAACAATTGTAGCACCAAAAGTAAATAACGCATTAAGGGTGGCATCCGTTGTTGGTGATGTTACTGGAATAAATGCTGCGGTTGCGGTAGGTGAGGGTATTGGTAAGGCAATACAGACACTAAAAAATATGACTGTTGGGGACATAATGGAAGGGTTCAGGTCTTTTTTAGGTGGTGTTGCTGGTGGTGTTGTTCAGATTTTATTAACGGTCTTTGGTGGTCCTTTGGGTGCAGGTATTAATTTATTTGCTTGGGCGGTATTACTAATATGGGATATATATCAATGGACTCAAGGTAAACCAAATTGGTGGAACTTAATTTTAGATACGTTTTCGGTTGTTACCGCAGGATTGGCTGCCAAAGCGTTAGCACCAGCAAAGGCAGTTGCATCAGAAGCAAAAACTTTACCACTATTAATGTCAGCATTAAAGAAAGGATTTCCAACCGTATACAAATATGTTGCAGGGTTTGGTGGTACATTAGTTAAGTTAGGGGGGAAGGCAGTAACGGGGGTTAAAAATGCGTTAGGTTGGTTATCAAGTAAATTACCATTTTTTTCTACTATGTGGAATAAATTAAATGGTATGATCTCAAAAATAGGTGATTTGGTTAAAAGTCTTGATGATGCTATTGGT
>Ga0181349_1000366_pt1 | contig 19294 bp, 31 predicted proteins | sample Su13VDMM110SD_FD_130106 | JGI IMG/M metagenome (GOLD analysis project Ga0181349, IMG submission 130106) | Freshwater viral communities from Lake Michigan, USA - Su13.VD.MM110.S.D | ecosystem: Environmental > Aquatic > Freshwater > Lake | place: USA: Michigan | collected 2013-07-16 | reverse complement strand
CTAGATGGAATTCACATTCACAGATACGGAGCTCACATTTTTCATACCTCAGAAAAAAATATTTGGGATTGGGTAAATCAATTTGCTGAGTTTAGACAATTTGTTAATTCTCCAATTGCTAATTACAATGGTGAGCTTTACTCGTTGCCTTTTAATATGTGGACTTTTTATCAACTTTGGGGTGTAAAAACTGCCGAGCAGGCAAAAGCTAAGATTGAAAGTCAAAAGTACACAGGGCCTATTTCCAACTTGGAGGAACAGGCCAGGAGTATGGTTGGAGATGACATATATTTCAAACTCATTAAAGGATATACTGAAAAGCAATGGGGTAAAAAATGTACTGAACTACCAGCATCAATTATTAAAAGACTTCCCGTTAGATTTACTTGGGATAATAATTATTTCAACGATAAGTATCAAGGCATTCCTGTCGGTGGTTACACTCAGATATTTGAGAAGTTGCTTTCAGGTATAGAAGTTCATTTGAATGTTGATTTCTTTGAAAAAAGAAATTATTATGAATCCATTGCTGACAAGATAATCTACACTGGACCTATTGACCGGTTCTTTGATTATGAGTTTGGAAGGCTTGAGTATAGAAGTTTATATTGGGAAAATACCTATATTCATACTGATAGTTTTCAAGGACATCCAGTTGTAAATTACACCGATGAGGAAACTCCATTTACTAGAATATTGGAACATAAGTTTTTTGACAATCAAAATCAAAAACGAAGTTATGTAAGTAAAGAATTTCCATGTGATTACACTGGAGACAACGAGCCATATTACCCCATCAGAGATACTCGGAATATAGAAATGTATCAAAAATATAAGGAGCTAACAGAAAAAACTTCTCAGTATGTTTTTGGCGGTAGACTAGGAACTTATGCTTATTACGACATGCACCAGGTTATAGCCCAAGCCCTAAATACTGTTAATAAGCAGATTCAAAATTAATATCCGTAGCACACAATGTATTTTTGCTAAGTAGAGACATTGTTTTAGTGATGGTTTGTGTGATAACGTAAGATATCTCAGCTTGGTTAACCTCAGGTATTTTCGTCACAATTTTAACACCGTAAACCCAATCACACATTGCAGTTTTGACCGGGGCGCTAAAAATAAAAGAGAGGGAAATTGAATCGACATCTTTTAACGCAGGGCTTTTTTTTAAAAGACTTGACAAAATCTTTTCTAGGGATTTTTTCATAATTAGGTTTTTGTCTAGCACTGCGCATAATTTTCTACAAATATAAATAGTTCTATAGTTGTTTCTATAGTATCTTTTTTGTATCTTTGAAGTATGAATTTTGCAGATACAGCACTTAAGATAAAAGCTCAGACAACTGGGTTTGCTTCACCCGCAGAGAGCTATGTGGATAAGCGGTTAGACCTTAATGATTTAATTGTTAAAGATGCATATTCTACGTTTTATTTTAGGTATAAAGGACCCAAAACTCTTGGTATTGAAACCAACGATGTCTTGGTTATTGACAGGTCAGTATCACCCCAAGACGGGGACCTTGTTGTGCTAACAGATAGATTATGTTTTAAAATCAAACCATACGAAGGTCAAACCAATTTATGGGGTAAAGTTTCGTGGGTATTAAAGAAAAAATGATATGATTATTATTGGAATTATTGTTATATTTTTATTGCTTGAGATAAATCACAATGTGAAAAAATCTAATGAAAAAAACTCTAAATAGGTTTGCCCAAATTGTGTTTGGTTACAAACTACATCAGTGACAAAAACTAAACAAATAAGTTAAAAACAAATGAATATAGTAACCCGCAAAACAACTATGTTCTTAGAATTAAAAATGCTCAAGAAAAACTTCTACACATTAAAGGTAATAAAGATTGATGAACCGTAAAATTGGAATTATAGACTGTGATTCATTTTATGTGAGTTGCGAGAGGGTGTTTAATCCTGTATCAATTGGAAGACCAACAGTTGTCCTTTCAAACAATGACGGTTGTGTAATTGCCCGTAGTAAGGAAGCAAAAGCTCTTGGGATTAAAATGGGTGAGCCATTTTTTCAAAAAAAAGACTTTATGGAAGAGTATAGATTTTGTGTTTACTCCTCCAATTATAACTTATATGGAGACATGTCTGATAGGGTTATGGCGGTAATTAAAGAGTTTTCTAAACAAGTGGAGGTATACTCAATTGATGAGGCCTTTGTAGATTTCTCAAACATCCCGGACGAAGAATTCAAAGACACCCTGGAGATTATCCAGCAACAAGTTTGGCAGCGCGTTGGAATACCCGTATCAATTGGAGTGGGACCAAATAAAACATTGGCCAAACTAACGTCACACATTGCAAAGCAACAACCCTCTTACAATGGTATCTGCAGTTACTGGGATTTTAATAATTTTAGAAATGACCTATATGAGTTTGCATTGGATGAAATCTGGGGTATTGGCAGAAAGTGGTCAAAAAAGTTTAAAGAAATAGGTGTTGAATCAATAGGACAATTTGTCATGTTACCTGACAATTATGTCAGAAAATTAACAAACGTAAATGGAGTTAGGGCAAAAGCTGAGATTCTTGGAATGTATTGTCACCAAGTAAAACCAATTCCTAAATTTAAACGAAACATTGCATCCACACGTTCTTTTGGTCAGGATGTTGACCAGTTAGACGAAATTGCACAAGCTATGTACACCTATATCCAAAATGGAGTAAGAAAGCTAGTGGAGAATGGTGCGGAAACAAACCGTGTAACCATATTTGTAAATGGGAATGTCTATAAAGGCGAAAAACATTTTGCGTCAAAACAGTTAAACCTCCAACAACAAACCAAGAACGTTGATGAGATTTGGAGCCAAGTGTATCCATATTTAAAACAACTTTATATGGATGGTAAAAAGTATAAAAAATGTGGGATTGTATTTCATAATTTAGTTCCACAAACGCAATATCAAACTTCTTTGTTTACTGAAAGTATCGAACCTGTGAGACCACCGTTATTCAATAGTGGTAGATGGGAAATGAAACAAGATTTTAAAACCCAATTATACACAACATCATGGGACCAAATTCCCGAGGTGTTTGTTTAACGTTAAGCGATATTTATAAAATAATATCGTTATGAAGAAGGTTTTACGGGAAGAAATTGCAAAGCAAAGAAAGTTAATGAACTTATCTGAACAGACCTTAGAAAAGTCTTTTTCAGATAAAGTTTATGATTATTTAGTGGGGGGGTTAAAATCAATATTTTCTCCGGATGAGGAATCACCCGATGAAAAACCGGAAAAACAAGTTAAGAGTATTGGAACTGATGATGAGTTCTACAATAAAATACTCAAAGGGATTGGAGCACCTATTACTCCCGATAACATGGAGTTTTTATATGCTTGGAGACAATCTGAAGGTGGACAAGCAAAAAACAATCCATTCAACACAACTTACCACAAACCTGGCGCCTCTTTTTACAACTGTCTATCAAAAAACTCTGAAGGTAGATGTATTCAAGGAGTTAAAAATTACCAACAAGATATGGATGGTATTCAGGCAACTATAGACACGCTCCGAAATGGCAGGTACGACAATATCATTAACTCTTTGAAATCTGGAAAAGATTCTATGAAAACTGCTATGGAACTTAAGAATTCACCTTGGGGTACGGGAGACTTAACAATCAAAGTATTAAAAGGATATCAGTCAGGGGCGAGTCCCAAACCACCAAAAATTGCTTAACTTATGTTAATTCTTGAGGGTAGAAAAGAAAACGTATTCAACAAATACGAAAGTCAAATTCAAGCGGAAAGGAAGTTAGTCTCCAATTATTTGGAAAATGGTTCTGCCTATGATTTTTTGATTACTGACCCATTCATGATACAATCCAATTACAAATATTTAGAAGATTTGTTGGATGTTCATTATTCTGATTGGAAACAAAAAGAAAATATTTCCGATAACATAATTCCAATCGACAAAAATTCAGCAAAAAATTATATTTTTCAAATAAGAGATAAGTACGATAGAATTGTTAAAGCTCTTCAATTTTTTGATATTAACAACGAAAAATATGACTATTCTGAATTCTCTAAGTACAAAAAAAATGATTTTTTTGATTTTTTAAATGAGACTGATAAACTCGTAGATAAGGCACAAGATAAAAAAGCAAAAAAAGAAGTTGAGAAAATTTACGAAGACAACAATTTGTTGATTGTAAGGCCAAAAAGTTACGAAGGGTCCTGCTTATACGGTGCTGGAACTAAATGGTGCACAGCCTCTAAAAAAACCACTGAGCACTGGGAAAATTATACTGATGTGGGTCTTTTATATTATTTGATTACAAAAGGGGTTCCTGAATCAAACAAATATTATAAAGTTGCTTTGTTTATTACTGATGAGGGTGAAGAGCAATGGTGGGATGCTGTTGACAATAGGATGGATGAAAATAATGTTGAACTTTTACTTTCTGCTTACGGCAGTGGTATAAATAGAATTCGAGAACACTTTCAATTTTCAGAAAGTAATAATACTTTTACTATGAATTGTGTTTTTAGTTCAGAAAAAAACACATCAAAACTTATAAAAATTGCTCAAGGTGAAGTAAAATACATTTTCAAATTCAGAGACCATGAACCCGGTGAGGTTCTTTTCGACCTCGAAGTTATAGTTGGAAAAGGAAATAAAACTTTAATTTTAGGTTCTTACATTTTACATATTAGCGCCGACTGTGCGACCCCTTATTGTCAGTTTGAGACTTTAATAATGGAAAACAAATTTGAAAACGGTGATTTATTAGCTTGGGATAATTATGGTCCTCTTCAAACAAATGTGAGGACAATGAGCGTTTCTTGTCAAGATATTTTTATGGAATATTTTGATAAAATTACATCAGATTTAACCAAAATGTTATTGAAATCCCCAATAGCCCTTAATATCTTGTCCGATGAAAACACAATTATAGCAACCGGTTATGAAGGAAATTATAAATTTTCATTTAGAGACAAAGGTCTAATAAAAAAGCTTATTGACTGGCTTAATACTAACAAAAAAGGTACTAGAATGGATTTTTTAGTTGATGCTGGGATGGCTAAGAAAAAAGGAAATACTTATTATTCTTTAATAAGTAATTCACCAATTGAACTTAGAGGTTTTTATTCAACGTTCTTTTCTTCAGTAATGAATGCCGGAATCATAAAAAGTAAAAGACAGGGGAATAAATTTTATATCGTTAAAGGTCCAAACTTTAATAAGTTTGTTAAGGGAGCTAAAATTGTTTACGTCTAAATATTTTCTTTAATTTCGTAGTAAAAAGAATCGCCATATTCAGTAATCCATCTATCTGATTATTTCTTTATTGATGGTAAGACATGCTCAACGTTATACTTTTTTAAATCTTCAGTATAAATTGCTCACTAAGCTCATCGGGATAGCACCTGGTTTACATCCAAGGGGTCGGGGGTTCAAGTCCCTCAAGTTCCACAAAACCCCTAAAACTTTTTTGTAAATTTTATTAAGAAGTTTTGATTATTTTGAAATCTTTAAAGAACTCAGGATAACTTTCAAAATAACCTTTATATGTCTCTTCTCCATAATCAATATCTTCTGCCATCCAAGACCAATACAAATCGTCATTAACTTTAAAACCAAAGTAGTCGTGTATTTGTTTTTGTAATTCAACAATCTTATCAGAATAATAATGTTGACCTATGCAAATTAATCCTGAATTTACGTCTTTAATTATATTAGATTCGTTACCAGGTACAAATCTATTATTTATCCAATTTAGTCTTTCGATTAGTTTCTGATAGAACATATTTGCATTTCCCCATCTTGTAGAAACAAAAAAAACGACACAATCTGATTCAAATAATTCTTTTGAAATTTTCCAAAGTTCATCGTCGGGATTGTGTATTGATGCCCAACATCTATGATATCCCGATGGATTTTTTTCTTTGTCTTTGAGTAGTGCTTCTTTTAATCCACATTTATTACCATCTTCTCTCGATACATTGCCCTCACACGGATGAATGTTTAAATCAGGAACATTTATAATCGTTACATTATCTAATTTTTGGGAAATTACTTCGGCTAAAATAGTGGATTTTGGCGTTTGTGTTTCTAATATATCTTTGTATCTGTTTGAGCAAGTCAAAAACAATACTTTATCAAACCTTTTTAAAGTTTCAATCGTGGTTTTAATTTTTTTTAAATTTTCTGACATTATATTCTATAAATACTGTGACGTAATCCATTTTTCTCCCTCCCAGTATTCAACCCCTGTTATTTCTAATTTGTAGGGAAAATAATTTTCGTATGATTCGTAAATGTATAGAAAATTTTTATTATAAAGTTTTCCATAATTACTAAGTAATAGAATACAGTCTTTCCCTAATGAAAATTTAGTTAAATTTTGAACCATAGCGGTTTCTAATCCTAATAGTACTTTTTCAAATTCTCTGAATCTAGTATAGGCAACAACGTTATCATTAAACATAACTTTCATAACTTTTAAATCCTCATGTTGTGAGTTGTTACTATAATAATTAACTAAATCAAAATTTTTAATTTTAAAATAATTTAGAAAAAATGAATCTACTTCATTTTTAACATTAATGTAGGGAAAAATTTCTATTTTTAGTTGAGATAATACTTTTCTTCTTTTGTATGATAATATCACATTATCATTATTAATTCTACAACTTTTTGCTTGATACCAATATAATGGTGGTTGAAGGTTTGGCAGAAATCCAAGTTCTAAAAGCTCATCTTCGGTTTCTCCTTCAGGAATTACAAAGGCTTCACAAAAAACTCTATCATTTTTAACATGACCATGTAGATGGTCAAATATTATTTTCATCTTTATATTTAGAATCTAATTTATCATATTCTTCAGACCTTTGTTTGTTGGATTCACCACTGTCTAAATCAGTATGGTCGTAGTTAAATATATCAGTATCGGGTGTAACCCATCTTCCATTTCTTTCTGCAGTCCAAAGGGTTGTATTATATTTTCTATTTATAACAATATCTTCCTTAACAGTAAATGATGGGTCGTGCATAATTAATCTGTTATTAGGTTGAATTGCAAAATTACCGTTATCCATTTGAATGAAATGTCCGCATTTATGTTGTGATGGAAATTCACTCAAGCCAAAATCTGTATCACTCATATCATCAGAACTACCCCAATCCAAAGTAAACAAATATCTACCCGAATATTGAACCCTCCTTCGTGATGTAAATTTACAGGTTTTGTTTTTTAATATTGGAAATGCTGTCACCCCTACGTGATAAGTAAATGAGTCCCAAAGAACAAGTTCGTCCAATTCTTGTTGTGGTGCATCTTCTTTCCAGCAAAACGCATGTATTGGCATTCTCCACCATATGCCACCGTCTTCCATCATAAAGTGAAATAATGGTGCTTGAGCTGGTATAGATGACATACCAAATATGTAACATGGGAATTTTTTGTCAAAAGAATCCTCTTGATTCCTTAAGAAGTTTCCTCTAATAAAGGCTTCAACAATTGGGGTAGGCGTATTTAAATAAGACATTTTATAAAACTATTTGTACAAAAATAATTAAACAATTTGAAATAGTAAAACTGATATTTGAGATTCAACTGATTTAAAAAAATTAGAACTTTAAGAAATATTACTTAGATTAAAAGTATAAATTCTCGATAAGTCGTAGACAAACTGGAAACAAGTCTAACACATTGAACATTTTTGAATTTATTTGTATCCTTATCATTCTTCGTAAAATCGGATAATCTTACTAATATCTTAAAACTTGGGATATTTTAATTGTACAATGCCATATAACATAACTTTGAAAAAAAGGGACCGAAGTCCCCTCATTTTTCCTAAGAAAATCCGAGCAATACACTAATCTACATCCAAAAACTGCCGGGGGTCTTTGTATTAATAAAAATTATAAGTGTGGAAATGTTAAAAGACAGGTTATTTAAAAATATTTTTCAAGAACTTTTTTATTTTACCTAAAACTGATAAATCAACGGTTGTTATAACTTCTTTCGAATAAGTTAACGTTTTCTTTTTTTTTATTTTGTTAAAAAATTCTGGATTGATAATCGACATGATTTTTGTTTTTTATAAATATAAATAGTATATTTGCATTATAAACAAGAACAAATGTGCAACTGGGAACTTGGAGACCAATACATTCACTACACATTGCGTGGTGAAATGTATATGGGGCGAATTAAACAAATCATCTTACTTAAGGAGTATGAGCCTCGTTTGAATTGTAAATTTGTAAATGTAGTTTTAGTTAATGAAACTGATAGGCAGATACCAGCTGATGGTTCTAAAGGTATGGTTTATAAAATTGAAAGCTGCAATAATTTGACTTAATATATTTTTTGTTTTATCCTTAAATCTTAAATCCCTTTTAACATGACAACATACGAGTTAGTAAATCTAATTGGTTGGTTGGTTTTTTTTGCCGCGTATTTGGTGAAATACCTGATGAGCCACAAAGAACAACAACTTCAACAAACTCTGGAATTCCAGGCTTCAAAAATAAAAGAACTCTCCACTGAGGAGTTAGTTCAATTAAAATATGAACTAGAGCAATTAAAGCTTCGCCGCTTTGGTGCTTTTGGTTCTTATGGTGTTCACGCTCAAATCCTTTCTTTTGGTATTGGTGTGTTCTTAATAAATTTTCTTTATCTAATATTTTAAAAAATGAATATCAAACAAGCTCTTAAACACAAAAATAAACTGGCAAAAAAAATCCAGGAAACAGCTCAAAAAATTTCACGGTATAATTCTGTTGAGGAGGGCGCTATTCGTCCATATGATGTAAATGTATTGTTGAACCAATTGGAAAATTACACAAATGAAATGGTTGAACTCAAAACTAAAATTCATTTGGCCAACCGGGATATGTATTCTTTTATATTCAGATTGTCTGAGCTTAAAGGTTTACTAAAACATCTTCGTGTCGTTGATTGTACAGAAGGCCTTAGTTTTTCCTTGTCTCGATTTACTGAGAGTAATACAAATGTTAAAACTAGTGTTATTGGTCAAATCGAAATGGATAATCTTATCGAAAAGTTTGAGTCAGAAATTGATTCTATCCAAGACAAATTAGACATTCACAACAATATGACATATCTCAATTAAAATAAGTTGTCAAAAGATTGAGTTCTTTAGCTTCGGCTAGCCCTTGCAATTAACAAAGTGAATGTGTGGAACGTGATTAGTATTCAATCTTCATCAATCAAAGGATTCAAAAATCGTCAATAGTAGTAATCAAAACTTAAAATTCCTCAATGACATTTAATCTGGAGACAACTTAGCCCTCACTCTTTCCGAGTGGGGGTTTTTTTATTATATTTATAAAAAAAAAGTTATGTGGTTTATTTACTTGATTCTAATCTGCTTATTGTTCCTTGGAGTATTTACCATCGGAGAATTAATTGTTTACAACTTCCCCGGAAACACATTCTCGAAATGGTGGAGAAAAAATGTAGTTTTTGAGTGTCAGGAATGTAATTGAGCCTATAGATTCCAAGTAAATTTAGAATCATTTTCGTAAATGCTAAACCTAAAATCTTCAAGATTTAGCTCCTCAATCAAATAATTAGTAAGGTCATTATATTCTACCTTAGAAACTTTATTGTTTCGTTTTTCGATTAAAATAGTTATTGCTGGTATGCTTTCGTCATCTTTCCATTTAGCCAATCTTAAAACTTCAGGTTGTAAAGCTCTAAACTTCAAATTGCTAAAACTGAAATTTTTGACATTTATGTCAATTTTTTTTTCCAATTCATCCAACCAATCCAAATGGATTTTCTTATAGACAAAACTATTGAGATAAGCCACACCACCTAACAAATCGAGTGCCTTATCCAATGTTACTTTAATATTGTGATAAAATTTATTAAAATATTCGAGCTCATAATTAGGACTTGTTCGATGGTACTTTGAAGTATCGACTATAATTTCAACATTAACATACCAGGTATCACCAACTTCCACAACATTCAAATTGTATGGGAAATTTGGTAGCAAATTTAAATCCAGAACTTTTTTTACAATTTCTTGTGGAAGCATAATTTTTCTAAAGAATCATTTGTTTTACTGTGAACAATCTAACTTCATAATCATATTCAAGCAGTTCTCCCGAATCCAGTCAGGCTCTCCTTGCATTTTTTTTATGAAGTTCATTTCCCAAAGATAACAAATACATTCTTCATATTGTAAAGGAAATTCTAATTTTAATTGAATTATTTCTAAATGTTATTATTTCTTGAATGAAAAACCAACAAAACCCTTGGGAAGAACATCAGATTAAATGCTCTCATTGAGTTTTAAATTTAATCCAGTTGTATAATATTTCAGTAGTTTTTTCGGCGTCGGCATTTTTCAAGTTAGGAAGGGCTAACTTAACATTTTGAATTAAGGTTTCAAATTGTTTGAGCGGCGCAAGTTTGTAATTTCCTTTTGGAATTGGTAAATTTTCTAAATATCCATATTTTTTAAGTTCCCTTAGTTTTCTAGTCGCAAACTCGTCAGCTATGATTTCGGTGTCGCGCATAAATTTGGCGGCATCTTCAACTGGTAAATCATCAGCGTAAAAACTAGTCATCTTATCAGCACCATATTTTTTATATTGATATTGATGGGCTATTTCATGAAACACCGAAAAAAGAAAATGGGTTAAAGGTTGGTTAAAAATTTGCCGATTAAAAATTACCCCATTCAAAAGTGATACCGCAATACCTAATTTGATGTTTTCAATTTCAATCTTTTTGCACTCTGACTCTCGTATAAAATTTTCAATTACATCCCAATATTCGATAATCTCAGGATAATTTTCAAAAGCAATTTTTTTGAATTCATTTAGTCCTTCCACAGATTCTGTTAAAAGGTTAAATTGGATTTCGTTTACAACAAGTTTCATTTCCATAAATATTTTTATACGTTAGTAATATTTATAAAGGTATGAAAAATAAAGTTAGGATTTCCGAAGGCAACTTAGTTAAGTTAATTGAAAAGGTTATAAATGAAGAGTCGAAGACTCAATTCAGAACTGTCGGCATGGATTTAGTTGGTAAATCAGACGAGGAAAAAAGTATGGAAATAAAAGTTGACTACTTTTTAAACATATTTCTACCCCGATTTCAACAAATTAAAGAAGTCCATGGACTAGATTTAACTTTTGAGTTAATTAAAAGATTAGCCGAAAGGCTTGAAAATTTGGAAAATAATTAAATTAGTTATTGATAAATTAATCAAATAATTTAATTTACCTTATTATAGTTTGTATGAAAAATAAGCAACAACAATTTTCCATTTTCAATGGTAAACATAAAAGGTTCGGTGGTCATAATCAGTGGATATCACGATTAACTGGTTTAGATTATTTGTTTCTGCAATTTGGTTGGTTTAAACTTTCATATGACCATGAAACCTATGACGGAAACCATCATTGGCTTTCATTCGGGCCAATAAGATTCTGTTGGGGAAAGCCAACCTCCCAAAAATAGTTATTTCAAATTACTGGTAGGTAATCCACATTTTCATTTGGTTTTCTAATAAGTTTTCTCTATAGATAATTGCATCTTCTTTATATGGTGAGGAAAAAATGCCCACACGATAATAACCATCATTTAGGGGTAGAAGATAAGGCTTAAAACCCATGTCTATCATTCTATAACCAAATAATTCAGCATTTTCTTTTTCCGTAAATGACCCGGTCACCAAATAAAACATCGGCGTGGAAAGTTCAGGCTCGTAAACTTCCACAGATTGAGTTTGCTCATTTGATTTTTTAGTTGCTTTCGTTGGTGAATGATAAAAATCATCTTTCATAGCCCCTATAATAAGGAGTATTGAAATACCACACAAAACAAGTATGGTATTAATCTTTTCTTTGGTTGTCATACTTGATTATGTAATTCGAGTTGATTGAAAATTTGTGTTGTTAGTGAGGTCTTTGATGGTAGAAGGGCTATATTTTGCTGCTTATTGGAAAAAAATAAAAAAAAAATTTGGTAGAGTCAATTTTTATGTTATATCTTTGTACCGTTGTTGAACCACTAACTAAAAACCAACAGCATAAATCTTATGAACCGCTATTTAAAACAAGCAGAAAAAAAGTTCGCCACTAAAGCAGTGTTGAACATGAATCAGGACATTACAAGCCTGGTAACGGAGGCCTACGTAAAACTCAATCCGAGTTCTTATGGTGAACGCATCCAAACTAAAATCCGTCAAATCTTAGGTGCTCAGACCGTTGAGGTTTTTGAAGAACGCGGCGATTTGGTTAAAGGGACTCGCTACTACGAAACCAAGGTAACTTACCTATCTCGTTCTAGCAATTCTTACTCCATCCGACACATCCGTCCTTGGGGTCGTCACACCAATTACTTGTTCTGTCTTATCGACAGCTCCAACAAGTTTACTCCACAGTTTTTTGTGTTGGACAAGTATCGTCTAAATGCATTCACTTTACGTGCTATGGCCGGTACTGCTCGCTCCAATATGGATAACCACAATGTTGAGCTTTCTCTTACCATCGGTAAGAACTCGATAGCTATGCGTAAGCTTCAACAGTACAACCTCCTCGAGGATACTTCAGAAAACTCCTTGGTCAAGTGGTTTGATGCTCTGTAAGTAACCCTTACAGATGAGAGACCCTCACCCAAAAGGTGGGGGTTTTTCTTTTATTGTGGTATTTATAGAGGTATGAAAATCGTTTTAAATGAGTCTCAGCTAAAAGTTTTAATAGAGAAATACAAAATTGGCGAAGATGAAAGATTGAAACTCATTGAGAATGAAGATTATCTTTTAGTTGCTCCCCTTACACGTACCGCTTCTTGTAAATATGGCTCAGGCACAAAATGGTGTGTAACTAAAAAAACCGAAGATTCGTTTGAAAGACACTACGGGATTGGGACTCTGGCCTTTTTGATGATTAAAAATCCAGAGACACAAAAAAAAATGAATAATACTAAGTTCGCTTTTTATTCTAAAAAGCCAAATGCAAATCAAGATGTCAATGACATAAATCGTGTATTTGTGTGGGATGACAAAAACAATTTTATACCAACCCAAAGTTTTTTGAATCTATCGGCTAATGCGGGAACATATCCAGCAATAGAAAATTTTTTATACGAGTTTATTAACTATGCAAAGGATAAATTTCGAGTTGATAATCATGAAATGATAAAACTAGGTCTCAAAAATCCATTTTAATATGATACTAAAAGAAGAAATAAAAAGAATAAAGGAGGTTATGGGTTTGATTGTTGAGCAAGAACAAAAAAATCTTGATACTTTTATTCTTGTATATCCCAGAGGCATGGGTGTTGAATATGGCGAAGAGATTCCTACGTCTGAAACTTATTATGTTCCACTAGGAAATGTTTTAGCCAATGAGGTTTTCAAAGACCAGGATTATTTCCTTAGCAATGAAAATGTTATAGGTATGGTGGAAAAATTAAAAGAGGGAGGTCAACTTGAACCCATCATGGTCATTCAACATCCTGAAGACCCCGACAAGTTTTTGATTTTGGACGGGCATCACAGAAAATTTGCTTATGAGCATTCCAATCGATTGGAAATCCCAGTTAGAATTGTTGAATATGATAACATTTTTCTTGGTGATGAAAATGGAAAAGTCATTTCATCATTGGATAAAGAGTTGTCTAACAAGGACCTTTTGGATAAGTATTTTGTTTCCCCAACTGGTGAACACCAATTTGACTCGAAAGATTAAATTCTTTCTCCTTCGATATGCCAGTTAACAAATGGAAAGTTCTCAGCCAGTTGTTTAATAAAATCGAAAGCTTCATCCCTAGGTGGATATTCGTCTTGGTTATCGTCATTTGCAACCACATTTACATGGATATCGGTATCGGTCCCAAAAACATTAAAACTCATTGAGTTATCTAAAAAGTATTCAAGTATAGGTTCGTTAAAACCAAATATTTCAATCTCATCATTGTCTATTAACATTCTACCTATATCCACCAATTCTTGTCTAACTAAGAAATCGGCAAGCACCAGAGTGTTTTCTGATGGATTGCCCATAATGTTATTTTCATCCTCGGTATTAAAAATGTCCTCTTTAATTCTGGAGTATTGTGATTCTGATATGATATATTTCATAGATGAATTTTATTTTTATAAATAGTTGTAAGGAAGGGTATTTCTCATTATCTTTGTGGTATGCTAAAATTACTGAGATACCTTCTAATTGAGCGCAAAGCAAATAATCCTTTGCTTTCGGCTCAAATCTATCAAATGATTTATCATCCCGAGATTTCCGTGCAGTGGGCAAAATCCACTATTGCTACTGGGTCTAAATTAGTTGGGTCCACTTCAAGCCAAATAAAACCTTCTTCGGTTAATAGTAACAACTACCAGGGTAATATGGTACTTACCGAGCGTCAAGAGGTTGAACAAGCACTTCGAGAATTGCAGAGCAAAACAAAAAAAACTGTGGCAGATAGAACATCAATTGGTATGTTAGAAGCCGTTTTAACAAACATGTAATATGACTGAACAACAAATTCAAAAGTACGGAGAGATTCAATACCTTCATGGTAGGTTGGACGAACTTCACAAAGCTATTCCCACGGTTCTGGATTTGCATCGTCAGCGAAAGCTGGATTCCAGACTTCAGAAGTATTATGATAAGCTTAAAGAAGTTGATGAGATTTCTTATCACCTTTATCTTGTGGAACTTTACTCTCGTCAGAAGTCGAAAGAACGTAGTAAAACACATATTAAAGCCCTTTTTGAAGAGATTTTGACTTTAGTGGGCGACCCAACACTTAAGGGAAAGATAGTGGCTCAAATTGAAAAATATTGATATGGCAGAATACAAATTTAAAGCAGATGTTGTTGAGGGTGAAGCCGGAGAGGACTTCGTTATTGAATACCTTTCCAAAGGGTGGAAGGGAAATCTTATTGAAAAGAAAAAGGATTACACCTGGGACTTTAAAATGGAATTCCAGAGTGGGGGACTTGAATTGACTTTTGAGCTTAAAACCGATGTATTTTGCATACCCGATAGAAATATCAATGGTAAAACAATCAAGGGTAGAGATACTGGAAATATTTTTATTGAGTTCTCATGTAGAGGTAAGGATTCTGGTATTAAGGTTACTCAAGCTGATTGGTTTGTGTATTACTTCAAATACTTGGATGAGCTTTGGCTTATTAAGGTTGATGACCTCAAAGATTTGATTGAAAACAACAACTTCAGAGTTGGAATTGGGGGAGACCCAGGTTCAAATTCTTCAGGATATCTAATCCCGAAGAAGAAGTTTCGTGAAAAGTTTTTATTACGTAAAGGGTTAACCCTAGAAGAATTGGTATGAAAAATCTAATATACATCTTAGTCCTGTTTGTTGCTTCTTGCGCTCCACGAACAACTAATCTTCGTTTTGAAATCTTTTCCAATGGAACAGATTCCACTATGGTTCCATCTCAAGGATATATTACACTGTTAATTACTCGTCAAGGAGAATATTTCACTGGAATCATTGACATCAAATGTGATAGTTTAATAACAATTGACAGTGTGATTACATCAAATGTAGCTCATCGTGGTAATGAATTTATTGATATATCTTTACGTACCTCAGGTTATCGTATTATCATGTACGATAAAATGTTTGGAATTTTTACCCATAGGCAAGAAGAGGCTGTTGTATTTTACGACACCAAAAAGAAAAAGTGGTGGCAAAAATAATTTTGCCTTTTTTATAATTTTAATTATGTTTAAAACATGACAAGACCTAGACAACCCAATCGAAAAATAGGAATGACTTTTAATGATTGGAAAATTATAGAAATCATTAAATCTGATACTAAATCTAATAATCAATTTTTAGTTGAGAAAGGTCCTATTAGAAAGATAGTTTGGCCTTCTGACAAAATTTTCAGCGTTTCACCTCAAGAACATGATTTACTTTTAAATTTTGAGTTAAAATCTAATTTAATTCCATTTGTTAAACTTGACAAGCAAACTGATTCCGAAAAATCTTACCACAATAGCAGATATTTCTATTCAAAGTTTTACAATGAAGTTTTTAAACGAGTTAAAGTTTACAAAGAGAAAAAAGCTTTCAAAGATATTGTTGGTGAAGAATATCAGAAAATAAGAGTTGACTTTTGGAGGCGCGAAGGATTTCGAGTTGAACCTCAATATGAATATCAAGGAATTATATGTGATGTGGCAGTTTTTAAAGGAGAACGTTTATTATTTGTGGAGGAAGTTAAAGGTTCTTATTTAGATATTACATTTCTTTCTCGAGCCATTAGTGATGCGACAAAAATTTTCAATGAATGCATCAAACAAGGAATGAATAATCAAGACATCCCATATTTTGTTATTAGTTGTCCAACTATTATGAACAACTTTGATTCTGTGGTAAATATACAGCTTGAAACTATAAAAGATGCTATAGTTAGCGTGTTTACAATAAAATTTTTATACTTACCTCTAAGTAAAGAGTCAAGAGTACCGCGAAAAAAATACTATAAGACCGTAAAACCGCATATAAAACTTTCTCCTGATAAACTTGACGTTCAAAATAAGTTTATCAGCACAATAAAATCAAACTTCGAATAAATAATTACGATATGGAATGCCAAATAATATTAGGTGATGCAATTACGGAAATGTCCAAACTAAAAAATAACTCAATTGATATGATTCTCTGTGATTTACCATACGGTACAACGCAATGCAGTTGGGACACAATAATATCTTTTGAAGATTTATGGAGAGAATATGAACGTATAATTAAACTTAATGGTGCTATTGTATTGACGGCTAGTCATCCTTTTACATCTAACTTGGTCATGTCAAACCCCAAATTATTCAAATATAGTTTGGTTTGGGAAAAATCTAAATCTACGGGTTATCTTAATAGTAAAAAGATGCCGATGAGGTCTCATGAAGACATCCTCGTATTTTATAAAAAAGCGCCGACTTATAATCCCCAAATGACTCAAGGAGACCCGTATGATAAAGGTAAAGCACATCGCCCAACAGAAGTTTACGGTGAGCAAAAAGGTGAGATTCACGTTGTTAATAATACGGGTTTAAGATATCCAAGGTCTGTACAGTATTTCAAAACAGCTGAAAGTGAAGGTAAAGTATTTCATCCAACACAAAAACCAATATCTTTGATGGAATGGTTAATAAAGACTTATACAAACGAAGGTGATATTATTCTTGACAACTGTGTTGGTTCTGGAACTACAGCAATTGCGGCTTTGAGAACAAATCGAAAATACATAGTTATTGACATTGACGAAGAGTATATCGAAATCACTAAAACCAGAGTAGCCTTGGAAATTGAGAGGTTAAATCAATTGAAAATTGAAGTTTGATTTACCAAATAGTTCACCAGTAATTTGTTAAGTTTTTTTCGATTTAAATTTGGTGGTTTAATTTTTTAGTTATATTTTAGTGCCAGTGTTTAACCAAAACCACTTGACACGTGAAAAACTTTTTATTGATAACATCACTTGTGTGTTTAAGTACACACAATATTAACGCCCAGGTTTGTTGTGTACAATCTAATTACTCCCAGAGCATCAAACTAAGTTTTGTCCGGGATTTGTCCATCAAAGAAACTATGTTTAATCAAGTTGGGGTTGCTCCCTATGTGTTTAACGAATACATCCCTGATACTGGAGAAAAGTTTAGCATGGTTGGGGCTTACGTCAACCTTTATGAGAACCGTTTGAAACTTGATATAAACAACATTTCTTACTACATGTTTAATTCAGCTCCCTGGGTCTTAGTTTCCTTTAACTTTAAATTCTAAGTTATGGACATGTTCACCAAAGCACACATCTTTCTTTACTACATAAAGGAGGGCGAGGCGTATAGAACATCCGTTGATTCGGAAGTCATTTGTGTAAAACGCACCAAGAAGAAAATTATTCTATCCAACGGTGTGGTTGTTCACATCAAAAAGAGACATGGAAACGAATACTTCCACAGTGCAAGTGTTGTTCGTAAGCACAAGCGTTATGAGTATGTGATGCAAATCTTACGTGATATCGAAGACTATCTTATTTACCAAATTCAAACAGGTCATGCAAACATTCCTGCCTTATCCCGATTTTAGGGAATCGCTCCAGGCTCTGGATAACAAACGACTGGGAAAGCAACGTGTAGAGGCTTACCAGATTATCTCAGCAATTACAGGTCGTCCAAAAAAAGACGGAACCCCTTACAAAGGGTGGGTAAACCATCCGTGCTCCGTTATGTGGCGAGACTATGTAAATGCTTTGAAGCTTTACTACAACGATGCCATCGATGTTTGGACAGAACGTGGGTTTAAGAACGCTATGGAATATGAACGAATTGATGGTGATTTTGTTCTACCCGATTGGTTAGGTAACGAAGAGTTCCACTCTTCCCACCGGGCAAATTTACTTCGTAAGGACTTAGCTTACTACTCTAAGCAAGGATGGCAAGACAACCCTGACGACCCATATCTGTGGATGGATAAAGACTATAGATGGTACTCGCAAAAAGTGGGGGAGAAAGAACGTGAGTATATTCAATTTGCTTTAGTAGATTAATATTACTATACTTAACAAAAATACAAATATGAGCAGAGTTAAAATCTCCACACCAAAGGGTGAAATGATTGCTGAACTATATGATGATGCAACGCCAATTACTGTAAACAACTTCCTTAAACTAATCAAAGAAGGCTTCTACAACGGGCTTAACTTCCACAGGGTAATCCCTGGGTTTGTAGCTCAAGGAGGATGTCCCAATAAAACTGGAACTGGTGGTCCTGGATATAACATCCCTTGTGAGGTAACAGCTCCAAAGCAATACCACGATAGAGGAGTTCTTTCGATGGCTCACGCTGGTAGAAATACAGGAGGTTCACAGTTCTTTCTCTGTCACACTCGTCAGAATACCCAACACCTGGATGGAAACCATACTTGCTTTGGTAAAGTGGTGGAAGGTCTGGATGTAATTGATATGATTGCCCAGGGAGACACCATAGATTCAATCTCGGTAATGTAGCAAAGAACCCTCACCAAAGGTGGGGGTTTTATATTTCACATATACTTATTATCAAACAAAAAATTATGAAAAAACTTTTATTTACATTCTTAGCAAGTTTAATTTTACTAAGTTGTAGCACCGTCACAAAGACTGAAACTATGGAGGATATTAAATCTGATAAAGCTTTAAAAATTCATGAAGGGTCTTTTGCTTTTTGTGGGGCATCAGGTGCGGTTCCCACGGGAAAAAAGATTATTGTTCAGGGAGTTGAATATGACGAAGGTTGTG
>Ga0181349_1000365_pt1 | contig 19317 bp, 19 predicted proteins | sample Su13VDMM110SD_FD_130106 | JGI IMG/M metagenome (GOLD analysis project Ga0181349, IMG submission 130106) | Freshwater viral communities from Lake Michigan, USA - Su13.VD.MM110.S.D | ecosystem: Environmental > Aquatic > Freshwater > Lake | place: USA: Michigan | collected 2013-07-16 | reverse complement strand
ATTGTCGACCTCAGAATCGTCAAGGTACTTGTCGAACTCCTCGAAGTCGAACTTCACCATGTCGAAAGCCGCTGAAAACTCCTTCGAATACGGGATCTCCCATCTCCAGAGGTCTCGGTCCTCAATGAACTTGATCATCCGGGGGGCCTCCTTCCCTGGGTGGAAGAAGTTCCAGGCCAACATCGCCCCGCTGTGGTTCATGTCGAACCGAGCGCATGAGACATCATGGAGCTCAACCATCGCTGACTTATGATGGTCAATGATGAGGAAGCCCTTCGCTTCCTTCATCAGCCGCTTTGTGGTGGTGTTATCGTAAGAGAAGTCAAGAACCACCACATTCTTCCCTCTCACGTCAGGTGGACTCTCGCCGTATTTCGCTGCGTGGTACTCGGCACGATCTCCGAGCAACTTCCAGGCTGAATATGCTGCCCCGAAGCCGTCAGTGCAGCTCGCGTGGTAGATGACAAGATCAACGTTTGACGGCTCTAGTATGCTCATGTGCGCTCCGGATTAAACTATTATCCCATGACCAGATTCGGATTACACATAATCGGATGGTGCCGAAAGCATCGGGGCTCGTAGAGATTCTTGCCACCGATTTCGATGAGCTTATCGTCATCCACAAGCTTTGCGGTGTAGAAAGCGTCGTTGCCGCAAATCGGACAGACCGCCGGGCACTTCTCGATCCTTGTCGCAAAGGGAAGAAGCTCACTTACCTCATCGAAAGGCTTACACTTCGCGCTAAGGTCGAGGGTCGCGACCAGCACTGATATACCCCTCCTCCTGATGATCTGCTCCACCGCTGGAGCCACTCCATCTATCATAAAGGCTTCGTCTATGGCCACCGCGTCGACATCACCTGGAACGCTTTCCAGGTGGTTCAGAATGCACTTTCCCGATGTGACACACCAGGCCGGCCACTTAGCACCAGAGTGCGTGCATATATGTGACTCTGAGAAACGTGAATCCATCGCGGGCTTGTAGACCTGCACATTACGTCCCTGGAGCTTGAGACGCTCGATGGAAGCGATCAGACGAGAAGTTTTAGAGCCCCACATCGGACCGCAAAAAATAACCAGCTCAGGATTTTTAGCCACTTTTTGTCTCCCGTCCGTAATCATCGTCAATTCTGACAGGCTCATCGGTGACCCTGTCTCCGACTTCTATCACCTGACTGTCCTCCGCAGCCTCGAGCCTGTACGGGCACTCGGACTGTACGTATAGGACCTCCATCGGTCGGAGAGTTTTTGTTTGATACGGATACTTCTCCGGATTTTTCAACGTCTTTGAGTTGCCAAAAGTGACCTTCAACTCTCCGCTTATGACGAAGAATATCTCGGTCTTCACCTTATGATACTTCAAGCTTGTTCGCTCCCCCTTCCTGATATGGATGAGCTTACCGTGGATATGACCCAGCGCGTGCCAGACGTGAGTCTCACCCCAGGGCTTACTCTCGGAGATTGAGCTGGAGGTCCACGCGTCCTTAGGAGCTGGCATCGAGACCCCACCACGTGAGAGTCATCTTGAGACCCTCCTCGAATCGAACCTGGGGCTCCCATTCCAGCACGCTCTTTGCGATGCTGACATCTGCCAAAGTATCGCTGACGTCACCGGGTCGAGCAGGGGCGGCTTGAACTTCGAGCGTTGGAAACTTAAGTCGAAGGAGATCGAGGACCTCGTTGTTCGAGAGAGAATCACCGGAGCCCACATTGAAAGCATGACCACGAAAATCGTGCTGGGATTCCGCAGCGATGCGATTCGCTCGTGCAACATCCTTCACGAAGACAAGATCACGGGTCTGGTAGCCATCACCGTCAGAGCGGAGTGCCCGACCGTCCTTCAAGGCAGAGCACCAGGCAGCGACTGCGGTCGAGTACGGTGAGACTCCGTCCTGGCCTGGGCCGTAGACGTTAAAGTAGCGAAGGCAGACGCTCTTCTGCTGGTAGAGACGACCGAAGAGGGTCAGGTAGTCCTCGATCATTCGCTTCTGGAGACCGTAGGGAGACTGCGGGTTAGAGGGCGAAAATTCGGTTGTCGGAAGCTGGTCAATCTCGCCGTAGATCGCGGAGGAAGATGAGAACACGAATCTCGTGTTTCCGCCCCTGATCGCATCGAGCAGTGCAAGAGTTCGGGTGACGTTGAGGTCATTCGACGCGAATGGATACTCGACCGAGTAGCCGACTCTCGGCATCGCGGCGAGGTGAAAGATGACGTCATAGAGACCAGACTTAGAACGATTTAGAATCTCCCGGTGTGCGAAGTCCCCCTCAATCACGAGAACGGAGCCCGCTGCTCGCTGAGATTCAGGATGCTTGATCTCGAAGTTCTTAACGAGATCAGCTGGTACGACTCGAAATGGGACTCCCTCGAGAGCATCGAGAGAACCGTTTGACATATCATCCACCACATCGATAATGTAATCGTGGGAGACAAGCTCACGAACAACGTGGGAACCTATGAAACCTGCCCCCCCAGTCACCAAAACACGCTTATTGTTCATTTTTACCTCTTGAAGAAATGATAACCCGTATGATCAGTCGAGAGAAGGCACCGCTTGGAGAGCTGGAGATCCTTCATCTTCCTTGCCTTGAAGGAGCAGAGGATATTCTTCCAGTCGTTTACGAGCTGGTGGGTGACAGGATCATCCACCGCATCGCTGGACACAAATCTGATGGACGCGAAACCGTCCAGAAGATCGCCGCCAGTCATCCTGTGAACCTGCTCCTCGACGCGCATCAGATCAGTGGTCGGAAAAAATCGAGGATATGCTGGCATCGGACGACCAAGATTGTCGCTTGAACGTGCAATTGCGTCCAGCATCTCAAAATCACGTTCGTAGCAGTGAAGAGAGTTTGAGGTGTGGACGTACTCTCCGAGTTCAATTTCAAGTTCATTAGCGAGAACCTCCTGCATCGTTGTGAAAGCTGGAATGTCGTATGCGATCCCAAGAATGATATCGCTGGAGCGCATGTTGACGTGAAGATGAAGCTTACCCTCACGGATGAAGAATTGGAGCGCGAGGGTGCAGGGAACATCCTTCGAAGCGTGGATGGAATCGTCGGGAGTCCTGATGTGAATCACCGCGCGGCGACTGTCAGGATCCTTTCGGAGCTCCTCCTTCACATAATCCCATTGAACGATCTGGTTGTTTCCGATCCGATCATGACGACGAAAGATCCGAGCACCGTAAGCCGAGTTTGCGGTCTTACCGTCATCGCTAATATCCTTCCAGAAGGGAGCGTAATGGGAGATCCACTCAGTGGAGTCTTCCCCACTCATGTACCACAGGGTCTCCGCCACGAAGTATGAGAGAGAGAAGTTGCGAGCCTCGATGTATGGAAGGCGATCACGAGGATTCTTGATCCTAAACTGCGCCCCCAGCTTTTCCTTGATCTTCATACCACGCGGAGAGGAGACAAATTCCGATTCATCTCGGATTATCCGGCACAGATCAACGTAAGCTTGCGTGAAATTACCGTAGCTGTTCATACCCTTAACCACTCCCTGATTTCGAGCGTCTCACGCTCAAGATTCTCGTCATCAACCCAGATCGTAAGGACCTCGCACTTCGTCCACTTCTCGAATTCCTGATAGAGGCTGTCAAGCCCCTCGAGCGTGTGAGAGTCAATGTAACTGTGGAGGTCGTCACGTATCCCATTATAGCTCTTCCGGCGGCAAATGACAATCTTACCGCCGGCTTCAGCAAACTTCTCGTCAACCTTGCGAAGGACAACGTCATCCGTCTCACGACCGAAGTACCTCGCGTATACCCATTCCGATGCATAATTCCTGTCCATGATGGCGCTGGCCCTTGTCTGGCAGAGAAAATCTGCAAGGAACGTTGCGCCGTACGTCAGCAGATTCTTGAAGTAACTGGGATCACGAAGGTCGGTGAACCACTCGCCAGAATTCTTGAAGACTGGGACCCCGAGCTGTCGGGAAAGCTCGGCGGCCATCTCCGACTTTCCGCATCGATCTGGACCTTCGAAAGCTAGCAAAACATGATTCTTCATATGATTTCTCCGTAGAAGATTGTATGATTATTCCGATCCTACTGTTAAAAAAGCTGCTATCCTCGCTTCGCGTGCTGCTCAATCATATCAATCTTATGCGCTGGACTGAAATCTACAACCTTACGGAGCGCCTGCTCCTGGAGATTGATAATCTCGGTCCGCTCCGCGACGCTTGCCTGGGACAGTCGCATCACGGTGCGGATGACATCCGCGGGATCATTAACGAGAAACTCGCCGAGGCCGACGGGTCGAGCGTGAATATACTCGCTGGGGATGAGGGACACCACACCAGCCTGGATCGCTTCCGTAAACCTCATCGTGATGTTGCCGTAGGGTGTGTAGTCATCGCGTGTGATGTGGGTCACGGCGATCGAGTTGTTGATGATCCCAAAAATCTCCTTGTAGGCGAGTCGATGACCGAATGCGACGTGAGGATTCTCCTTCAGGAGGTCACTTGGGTCACGACGCTCCGGGCTCCTCTCGAGCCAATTGCCCCAGACACTTGTCTGAATCCCACGAGTTCGAAGAGTATGGCTCGGGCGTGAGTAGTATTTCCTGAACTGTGGGTCACGATCGTAGTTGTTTCCAACGTAAGTGTAGTTGCTCGGACGTTCAACTGGATTGAGGATTCGACGAGCTGACGAAACCCACGGCATCGAGATCCTGGCACGAGTCTGCTCACGTGGCTTGATGCAAGCATCAGCGAGCTGCGCGTTAGGCCATCGAAGCTCTTCTTCGGGGGTCATCTTCAGGTCACCATCGTGGATGATGATGGGAACTCCTTTCGCGTGATAGTGGTCGAGGAGTTCACACTGACGCTTGTAGTCTGGTTCGGTAGCACGATCGCCGCCGATGGACTCATCGTTCTTCCAGGTCGGCCATCGCCACTCAGCAAAGAGAACGTCACCCTCTGGAAATCCTGAATCATCATACTCAACACCAGGATAGGGCTCATCGTCACGACACTTCTGGACTTGCACCACCGTGTGACCACGACTCTGCATCTCATCGACCAGATCCACACGCCCTCCTCGATAGTGATCGGGCGTGTTGGAAACGGTCTGCTTGTCAAATGGGGTGACAAATCCCCAGAACGAGTATAGAATTCGCATTTTTACCTCACATAACCTTGATTTTCTTGCCTTTCGTCGACAATCCAAAATCGGATCGATCAATCTCACCGACGCAGAGTGTGTATGGCTCGAAAGCAATCTTACCGTCCCAGTCCCACATGAACATCTTTTCCATGTTTCCAGCCTCACCCATCACTTGCAGCATCAGGTAGGGCTTTCCGTTCTTCGTCTTCTTCTCGGCAGAGCTCACAACGACGAACCAGTAAATGTCAAGCCTCTCCCAGTTGTCAACGGAATGGACCTCCCTATCCTTGAACTTCTGCTGGAGCTCTGGCGAGATCAGTGACGTGGGATCGAGCTTGCCAGAGAGTTCGATCTGCATAAGAGCAGTCTCGCGGCGAGTCCACTCGGGCATCCCCTCAGTCTCGATAATAAGCTCGCGGAACTTCTTGATACCACGCTGCGGATCTTTCTTCGCCCACTTTTTGATGTCATCCGCATTCTCGATGAGAACGTGATGCATCTGCTTCCAGGATGAAAACTGCTTGTCCCTGCCGACGATCCCCATCGATTCGAAGCCACCGGCCCTGATAAGCGACTCCAGGGCTCTACGATTGAACTTGGAGGGACGCCACTGTCCGTCGTCCTTCCAGAGCATCTCCTCGATGGAACGGTACGGGCGACATGCGACAATCTCCTCGATCGCTGTCTCACCGACCCCCTTGATCGTGTTGAAGGATGGGATGAGGAGCTTACGCTCTGAGTCGACCGACCACTGGTTCGTGGAGAGGTTGATATCAACGTTACCGATATCGTATCCCATCTTCTTCACATCGGAGATTGCCTGGGCACGATCATCGGGGTTGCCGATCATCGATTCCATGTAGGCGCAGAGCCATTCAGCCTCGAAGTACGTCAGGAGCCAAGCGCAGTAGTAGGAGTCAATCGCGTAGGCTAGAGCATGGGAGAGGTTGAAGCCGTATCCTGCGAAGAAGAGGATGTCATCCCAGAGCTTCGAGGCGACGGATTCCCTGATCCCGTTACCGACCGCGCCGTTGACGAAGCTTTCCTTCATCGCCTTCGCCTTCTTCATCGACTCCTCAGGGTTACCGCCCTGACGCTTCAGGATGTTCTTGCGAACCTTGTCGCACTCCGACTTCGGGAACCCTGCCACCACGTTGCAGAGCTGCATCAATTGCTCCTGAAAAATGATGCATCCGAACGTTGGTTCAAGAACCTGCTTGATGAGCGGGTGCTTGTAGTCAATGTCGCGTGGGTTCGCTCTCGCCTCAAGGTAGAGCTTGTCGACCTTGGCGGCGAGCGGTCCGGGGCGAAAGATCGATGTCAGGGTTGCAATGTCGATGATCGATCGTGGCTTCGCGTTCTGGAAGAGACGTTGGGCACCCTTGCTGGTGAGCTGGAACACGCCTGGAGTTCGGGACGTTGCCTCGTGGTAGACATTCTCGTACACACGTTGATCGTTGAAATCGATCTTATCATTCGACATATGCTGGTCGAACCAATCCTTGACTTCCTTGAAGGAGGGGTTCTTGATGCCGTGATGGCGCTGGAGGATGAGCTCAATCGTTCGACGAATCATTCGTAGCGTCTCAAGCCCGAGAAGATCAAACTTGACCCACCCCAGTGTCTCGAGATGCTTGTAGTTCATGCCCTCAACCCAGGGGGTCTGCTGCTCTCCCTTTGCCATGATGAGCGGCATCCTCTCGGCCACTCTCTCAGAGATGATGACGCCACCAGCGTGCCGACCCAGGGCCTTGTTCTGCTTGAACAGGACCTTGATAGATTCCGAGACCTGCGGATGACGATCGATGAACTCGCGGAAACTTGGACTATGCTCGTAGCCTTCCTCGAAGGTCAGGACGAAAAGGTTCTTATCATCACCCACCTTTCGAGTGGCTGTCATAACCTCCCGCTCGACAGTTTTCAGGGAGGCGTTCACCTCCTCGAGTGGAATGTCGTAGAGACGTGAGATGTCACGAACAAGCGTCTTCAGCTTGAAGGTGTTGTAATTCGAGATCGGAATGATATTCTCACCGCCGAACTTCTCGCGAAGAATCGTCAGAAGCTGATCACGATTCTCAACGTCAGTATCGATATCAGGTAGCCCATCACGATCCGGAGAAAGGAACCGCTCGAAGAGAAGACCGTACTTGATCGGATCAACGTCAGTGATACCGAGCACGTAGCATACGAGAGACCCAGCGCCGGAACCTCGACCGGGACCGACGAACATCTGCTCCTTCGCAGCAGAGATGATCTCCTTCATCGTGAGAAAGTAGGACGAGAAGTCCTTCTGCTTGATGACGTCGATCTCGTAATCCGCACGATCGACGTAGTCCTGGAGGTTGGAGAGGCCCTTCGCAGCAAGACCGATCTTCACCGCATCGACGAGAGCTTCGTTCGCAGTCTTACCCTTTGGGATGACATAGCTTGGAAGCTTAACGGAACGATCCGGTTGGACGTCTCCGATGTCTTCGTGGGCGAGGTGCCAGCTTCGTTCGATAGCCCCGCGGATGAGGTCCTCCTGACCTCGATAAAAATCGTCCGTCTGACGGGATGTAAGGAACTCATCCCAGACCTGATTCGAGTTTTTCGGGTAGAGCTCACACTTCAGTTGATCCTTGCTCTTAGGGATTGAATCAGCCGAGAGCTCTGCATAATTGAGCCAGCCCAGCTTCTTGTAGATCTCACGCTCGCGCCAATGCTCGGGTCGGGCGTAGTGAGAGTCGCAGGTAACCACGAGCTGGTCAGTCATGCCCTGGTTCTTGGCAAACTCGATGATACCGCGATTAACGATATGCTGGGCAGGCAGACGGTTGAACTGCAGCTCGAGCATCACGTTCTTTCGTCCAACAGCCCATTCAAGACCCTCGAAAGCGTTACCGATGCGACGGACGACACGATCCATCATCCTAGGGTCATCGAGGAGACGGCTGTTCAGATTCTCGAAGCTGTGCTCCTGCAGCTCTCGGAAGACCTCAAACGCGAGTGGTCCGCCGATACAGGCCGTCGAGACGATGAAGTTGTCATCCTCCTGCGCTTCCTTCAGCATTCGGAGATCGACTCGCGGGAACTTGTAGAAACCCTCGGAGTAGCTTCGGCTGACAAGACCGAAGAGCTTCTCAAGACCCTTGCTGTGACGTGGCAGGACGACGAGGTGGTGCCGACGATTGATCGGGTTGAAGTGCTTCGTTGACTTCGTCTCGTCCTCGTTCTCAATGGTGAGAGCGGAGGCGTCAGTGTCGATACCGATTGTCTCATCGTTTCCGTCGGTGAGAGCGATGATCGGAGTCACAACACTCTCAGGCTTCGCCTTTACCTTCGCATGACTCTTACGATCACGCTTGAGCTGCTGCCATTCGTCGTACTCGACGCGCCAAGAGTCGAGGTCCGGGTGGACGTACATCTCACATCCCGGGATGAGCTTGAAGTTCTTTCCCGCTTTCCGCATCTTATCAACGTGGGACCACGCATGACCGAATGAGTTCATGTGTCCGTGGTTGGTCATCGACCACCCATCGAGACCATTCTCAACACAGAAGTCAATATGCTCCTGTGGAAGACCTAGACCATCGAAAACACTGAATCCGTCGTGCGAATGAAGCCCGAAGAATCGATCTGGGCGCTTGAGCTCGCTTCCATCTGTCATGTTGACTCCTGCGCTAATCATACCACATTGTATGAGCCTTTGCATGAATCAGCAGGTGCTATTCTGGTGCTGCAACCCGATTCGACGGAAACCTTGATTCAACGTCTGGTTCTGGATCTTGCTTCGAGAAGCCTGATCTCTCGCTCTATGATTTGTATTTTTTTGAAATTTACACCGCGGGATTCGGAAAGCGATGCACTTTCCTTTGCGCTGGTCTCGGCACCAGCACCAGCCTTGGGCTCCTCCGGGCTTGAGACCTCATCCTTGTAGTCACCGTTGTGTATCGACTGAAGGGTTGCTGCTGCTGCGAAGAGCATGGGAATCATGGTTCTAACGACCGCGCCCGCCATTTCGACAATTTCGGGCTGACGGGCCTTCAGAGTTTCGTTGAACTTCCTGATCCCCATCGGCCCGAGCTTCTTGATCATCACGCCGGTCGGGCCGAGTGTGGCTGCCACCAGGTTCGGTATACCCTCGATTATTCCAGCGGCCTGCTCGAAGAGCTTGATAACACCTGGGATCGCCTTGCTCAAGAAACCCTCCATCTTTCCAGGAGTGGTTACATAGCTTGACAAGTTCTTCGGTATCGCGTTGAAAGCTGCGGTGAGGAGAGAGTACGCTTTCGAGGCGCCCGCTTTCACAGCGATGATGGCAGCGTCGGCGGCGGCGGCTCCGGCGATGGAGTCTGGAACTATGAACCTGACGGCTGACGCGAGCCCATGCGTGATTCTTCCCATCATTTTCTCGAGGGATTCACGTATTTTTTCGATGATATTCTTGCCAGCTCCGGTCTTGTAAATTCTACCAAGAATCTTTTTGACAACATCGTAGATATTAGTGGGATTTAAGCCGCCGCTTAAAGCCCCGGCGACTGATTCGTAGATCGACTTTATCTCCGAGGCCGAGCCTAACGTGTCGTAGGCTACCTTCAGACCGCTCGCGACATCGTTGGTCGCTATCATGCCGTCGATCACGGTCTCAACGACAGGACCGGCCGGAGCACCACCGACCGAGGCGACGAGTCCATACTCTGCGAGAGCACCCGGGATGGACTTTAGCGTGTTCCACAGCAAGTCACCGCCCAATCCCATGAGGTCGAACTCTTCGTTTATTGGAAGCGTTCCGTCAAGCGCCCACTCTCTGCGTAAGGATGCTCTGATCGGAAACTGCATTAGCTCTTCACGGATGATCATCCGTACGCGGTGCTCTGATAGCATTTTATTCCCTAATTCCTTTATATATGACGCAGCCACGATGTCGTGGATTATTGTTCGGTAGGCACACCCTGGTGTGGCCCTCAGCCGGAACCTGGGCGCTGACCCCGGTGACGAAGCTTTGAACGTGCCATCTTCTCAGCACGTTTCGGTGGGACTCCGGATGCTCTCAGGCGAGCAAGGCGAATCTGTGCAAAGTCGTCGTCGTCAGCCTCGTAGACCGCACCAACGTCAAGGCCTGGGTCACTTGACCCCGACCCACCCGGAATCGCGGGTCTGTCAACATCGTAGCCGCTCTTCTCGTCAAGATCATCGCTCTGGACGATGAGCTTCTTCTTGTCCCGCTCTATCGAGTTGATCTCTTCCCGAATAATACGACGAAGCTGTGACTCTATGATCCGCATGAATTTCCGTTCCTTCTTCGTATTAACTATCTACGTCCAGCTGCCCGCTCTGGCCTTTGCCCAATTTTTCTATTCGGTCTAGAGCGTCTTGCATCAGGTGGTAGCGGAAGCGTGTACGTCTCGAGGCCACCTACGAACCCGGTATCGACCCAGGCGATGATCTCATCGAGAAGTGAATCTGGTGAGCCAGACCATCCTGACAACTTCGCGACGTGTGAGAGGATCTGCCGGCGATGACCCTCGCCCCAGATCCAAGCGGCCGAGCGTTTGATCTCCTGCATTCTTGACTCGAGCTCACCGGCGAGACGCTCCATCGACGTGATGTGCTCCTCCACCGGAGCATCGTCAACCTCAACGTCCAGCTCAGCAGCAATTTCGAGAAGGCGGCCTCCGTCACCCTTCTGCAGTGCTTTTTGGGCGTCACGAAACATCTTCGCCCGCTCGGCTTTCTCACGCTCGCTAAGTTCATCGCGAAGAAGAGCGTCAGGGTGAGTTTTCGTAGAGATCTTCCTGAACAGCTTACGTTGCCAGGTCGGTGTCTGCTGCTCATCCTCCGGCTGATCCAGGTCTGAGCTCGTGGTCGGTTGCGGCGGCTGCTGGACTCTGGGTGTGAGCTCGCCAGCACGAGCTATCAGCTCGAGGACAGCGCGCCCGAGCTGCCACCCACGACGATCAAACTCCTCCTCAAGATCGTAGAGTTCCTCACGAAGATAACCAACCTTCAGGGAGAGCTTTTTAAGTCTACGATCCTCACCGTGATTCACTTCTTGTCCAGACTGTATGCCCACTTAAGTGATCGCAAGGAAAGCACCATATCGACGGGCCAGATCCAGCATCGCGTGATCCCGGAGAAATACAAACGAGTCAAAGCTGCCGACTCGTTCTTTGTGTCCTTCACACGTGTCAGATCGTAGAGTGACTTCAGCTCAGATATTCTCAACAGGTTATGAGAGACTCTCACGAAGATTCCGAAAAAATAAACTGAGACGATTAGGGCCAACGCGGGTGAAGAGAGCATTATTATTTCCTCAGCTGCTAAGTATCGCTCGACTCGCGTTCTCGCTTCAAGCTCTTCGCGTTTCGCTTCGCAGTGATAGTCTCTGGGTGCTCACCAACTCTTCGGCGAGCCTCGGGATCATCAGCCTCCGACAGCCTCAGGACCCTTTCGATCTCCCGCGTCTTTGCCGCTCCGGTCTCGCGAACAGCCTCTAACGCCCGACGCATCCCTTCCTGCATCGAGATGAACCTGATGAGATCATCACTCGCGGATCGTTTTAACGATTCGAGATTCTTCGTGATCACAGTTAAAACCTCGATAATCTTTTCGACCCTCTTCACCGGATCTGGGTCGCCTGATTTTGCCTCGAGCAGGACACCGCTGATGACATGAGTCAGCTGGTCCAGGATGTCATCCGTGGCAGCCTTCGTGAGCTTACGCTCCTCGATCATCCGCTCATTCTCCGCGAGCTTACTGATCAGGTTGTCCGCCGTCTTGATCAAAGCATCAGCGATCAGCTTGCCCTCTTCAACTTCTTTCTGAATCATGAATCAATTGTATGATCGGCAGCGGGTTGTAAAAAGGGGCGGCCCCTTGTGAGGGCCGCCCCAGTTTGAGCTCTACTGCTCAGAAGCTATCACAGCTTCTGGACCACGAGCTGGTCACCGGTCTCAACGGCGAAGGCGAACTTCACGCTAGCCTTTCCACCGTCGAACGAGTAGTCCGCGGTGGCGGGGGCGGCAAGATCAGCCACCGAGCCGGAGCGAAGCATCTGACCGTTGAAGAACACCATGGAGTTATCCTTGGTGAGACCAGCAAAGTTCAGATCAGCCATACCCGAACCAGCGGTGACATCGACCGCGGCCACGGCGGCAACGCCAGCACCCGCGACGAAGAACGCCTTCTCGGCGCCGCTACCAGCCGCGATCGCGTTGAACGCGCCGAGGATGGAGTCAACGGTCGGGTAGGAGGTCGCGAAGGTTGCCCACTCACCTGAGTTCGCGAGCTTGAGGCCGCTCGTCGCGCTGTTGAGCAGCTGCGCGCCGCGGAAAGCATCGTCGAACTTGATGTAGCCAGCAGCCACCGAGGAGCTGAGCATCAGGTCACCGGACCCAGCCTTGCGGATGAGCTGGTGACTTGCACCCGTCAAGTCGATTGCCGGCGTCGCGCCAGTGGCGTTGAGATCAGCTGTACCGGCGAAGACGTTGCTGTAACGCGCGTCCACGGAGCCGACGTTGAAGACCGAGGCCGCCGAGGGAACAACCGAGCCAGACACGACCGCAGCAGCGTCAAGACGAACCTGACCCTGGAAGCGGGACACGCCGGCGACCCTCAGCTGTCCGGCCTCGGCGAGACCATCAACGAGCAGTGACGCACCGTTGAGGGCGGCCGAGCCGCTGACCATACCGGTGACGGCGAGCTTAGCACCATCGAAGACAAGCTTCGACTCGTCCTTCATCGTCCCGTCAGCATCAACGATGTAGAGGCGCTGGGCCACATCACCGGAGATTGCCATCGAACCCGCCGCCGCCGCACCGGCAACCGACAGCGAGGCGCCCTGGAGGGCCCCCGAGCCGCTGACGATACCGGTGACGGAGAGCTTGCTGCTGGCGTAGACGAGACCAGCAGAGTCCTCAATCTGGCCCGAGGCACCCACGAGGTAGAGACGATCAGCGACGTCGCCGTCGATCTTCATCTCAGGGGCGGAGACGGAACCAGCGAAGCGAGCCGCTCCTGAACCGCTGATGCTCTGGTTGAACTCCCAGCCCTTCGAGGAATCGTTCCAGATGATGGTCTTGTCGGTCGCGCCCTTGAGGGTGATACCACCGCCCGCCGCCGTGACGTCGGAGGGGGTGTTCACCGATCCGAGCTCGAGGTTCTTGTCGTCAACCGTGAGGGTTGTCGAGTTCACCGTGGTGGTGGTGCCGTTGATGGTGAGGTTACCGACGATGGTAACATCATCACCGAAGCGGGCAGCGGCAGAGACATCGAGTCCACCGGTGACGAAGAGCTTCGTGCCGTTGAAGTTGAGGTTTGCCTCGTCCACCAGCTCACCGGCGGCACCCACGATGTAGAGACGCTGAGCAGTGTCACCGTCAATCTTGATCTGGTTTGCTGTCACGCCAGCGTTGAAGTCAGCAACCGCACCGTTGACGGTAACGCCGTTGCCGATCGTCGCCGCGCCGTCGACGGCCATTGACGCGCCCTGGAGGGCGGCCGAACCGCTGACGATGCCGGTGACGGAGAGCTTGCTGCTGGCGTAGACGAGACCAGCAGAGTCCTCAATCTGACCGGACGCGCCCACGAGGTAGAGACGATCAGCGACGTCGCCGTCGATCTTGATCTCGTTCGCTGTCACACCAGCGTTGAAGTCGGCAACCGCGGTGTTGACCGTGAGTCCGTTCTTCAGCGTGGTGCCCTGCTCGACCGTAAGTGTGCTCTGCATCGAAACAGCACCGTCGAAATCCGCAGTCTCCTGAACATTCAGGTCGTTGAGGATCTCGAGCGTGCCGCTGTCGGCAGCGGAGGCGTCGAGGTGACGAGCGAGGTCGGAGAGCTGGACGGCCGCGGGGACCTCCGCCTTGTATGAGGCATCACCGATGATATCGGCAATCTGACCCTTGATCGCAGCGAGCTCACCAGCGAGCGTAATGAGCGAGGCATCCTCACCCTTGATCTGCTCGGCACGGATCTTAGTCATTGATCCTGAGACGGCAGCGTACATTTTATCAGCCATTTTATTTCCTTCGTGTTAGAGAATCACACAAACATGTGAAACTTCCGCCACTATGGGGAAGTGATCACGTCTCTCTAATCAAACGGAACTGGTGTCAGGATCAACGCGACATTCGCATTGTGATCCTACCATCGAGTATAATTATACTCGAGACGACAAAACGAAGAAAAAAATAAAAAAATTGAACTTTTCTCAAAAATAACGCGCTGATCGAATCAAGTGGTGTGGAGCGCCTTTTTTAGGGAACGGACATGAGCGTCGTAAGCGCTGAACTCTCCGTTCACAAACTCGATTGCAAGTGATAGACACGCCTCATCATCATCTTGAAAATCGAATCTAAACTTACCGCTCGCGGATTTTCCAGCTGAAACTAACTTTCTGCCGCGCAGCTTCATAAAAGCAGCGAGGGCAAGATCTGATGTTGAGTATGTTTTCATATTTTGCTCCGCTCGTCGTTAAATATGCGGATTGTTAAGGACGCTTCAAAAAAATTATATCAATTTGAGTATGAGTATGTTGCCCTGATCACATCAGCGGGGGAGGCTGCGCGGTTGAAAGAAACAGAGTTTCCGATCAGCGTGTAGTCATGCTGGTCTCCCTGCGTGAGGAGCTGACCGTTCAGAAACAGCATTAGTGAGTCGGTCGGATCAGGGCTCTGCGGCAGCGTAAGCCCCACTGCTGAGTCGTTGGTGACCGTCACCTGACTGGGCGCAACTGACAAGGCATACATCTTGGTCGACACCTGACGGGTGTAGAGCGCCCGCAGCACGTCGGGTGGGCGTGGGATGTCGGATCCTATGAACGTGATAGTTCTTCCAGCAAGGTTAAAATCGCTGTCCTGCGTGAGGAGCTGACCGTTTAACCAGAGCATGAAAGATGATTGATCTATGCCTTCGTCCGGTAACGTGAAGACCGTATTTATTCCATCAAGATTTCCTGTGGGCTCCGCGTTGATGACCATGTCGGTGATTGTGCCACCCTGGGGCGACGCGGAAAGGGAAACTTGCACCTGCCCGTCCGCTCCCGTCAAAACTTGAATTCCAGTTCCCCCGACGATAGTGGGGGTTGATATCGTGATCTGACCATCATTGCTTGTGGTCAGGTCTATTCCGTCACCTGCCCGTAGGTTCAGAAGCAGCGTGAGATCTCTACCTGCTAGACTTGATTTTAGACCGACACCAGCTTTGATCCTCTCCGCAGTTGAGGAGATCACGGTCTGATTTGCGCTGTTTGTAGTCAACGAGATGTCAGATCCTGCGATGAGATTCGAAGAGAGATAACTTGAATCGATGCTGAGCAAAAGAGAACCTGCGACGTTGACGGATGAGCTCAGGCCGCCGCCTTGAGCGATCGAAACACCAGCTTGGCGTGATGCTATGTAATTGGGGTCGACACCCACCGTAATGCTTCCGTCGTTACCTGCTACGACAGTAGTTCCGGTCCCAGCCTTTACGGCGGATGTACCGTCGAAAAGACTCAGGGCGCCCTTGCAACCGCCATCGATCGTGAGCCGACCCGTGATGAACTCGTCGCCTTCGATGCGTAGACAAGCGCGTTTGTAACCCTCAATGCCAATCTGCAGCTCATGAGGGGCTATCACCTTGGTAACATCCAAGGTGCGCTTGTCTTTTACTACAACGAAATCTTTCTTATCGACTTCGCGTCTATCAATCTGCTTCGACATTTACGCCTAAATATGACAAGGGGCCGAATCGTTCGGCCCCTTTCTTAGTAGCCGTCGATCAATCTTCGGCAGATCAGATCATGCTTTTTCAGGTAAGCTCCGTGCAGCTCATCGGGGGTAACTCCCACCAGCTTCAGGGTCGTGAAAAAGTAATTTAGCCCGTCGACCATCTCTTCCAAAAAAGCGTCTCGATCGAGCTGGGAGATCTCGGTCTGCCGATGTGGCTTAGCGTTCTTAAGCTCAGCCAACGACTCAAAAATTTCCTCCACACCCCGTAGTGTGGTGTCTCGAACCAGCGTCTGGGATTCTTTCTTCGAAAGATCAATCGGCCACTGAGGGTAATACCCAGAGAATCGTTCGCAGAGAAGCTGCATGAACTCCTCACGGAGCTTGAACATCTCCTCGAGTTTATCAGCTGATGGCGACGTTGACATTGCTCATCCCCTCTGCAGCGATCTCCTCAGCACGATCCTGGAGACGCTGAACAGCGTCCTGGAAATCCTGATTGTCACTCTCGCTGATGATAAGCTTCGTCCCGTCGACTGTCAGTCGAAGGGTCCTGAGATTGTCAATAATGTCGGTCCCAGTCAGCAGCGCGAGCTGCAGAAGATCAACGATCCGTACGATAGACTGATCAGAAAGTGTTACTGTCTCGTTCATTGTTATTTGCTCCTTTTAGATTATAGTCATCAGCTGAGTAAGTTTATAGGACTCAGCTCTGTCGAGTTGGGACCCACCAGGTTGTTCTTCCGTCGCGGGTCTCCTCTTTTATTATCTCCTCTCCATCTTCGTCAGTCTTTCTTCCATAGCAGAGAAGCATCTTTCCGTAACCACCCGACTCATCATCAAACCCCTTATATGATTTGATTGTTGCCCCCAGAGACTCATATGAGGTTCTGAGGACTCTCTTGATGCTTTCGTTGAGCGCTTCGAACTCCTCCAGGCTCAGAGAGTCAACCTTGCGATGGGGTGAGAGCCGGGCGAGCCACAGCGAATCAGCCTTCACGTAGTTACCAACACCGGCAACAACGCTCTGGTCCATGAGAGCCTGGGCGAGGGTCCACTTCGGCTTGCGGAGCATCGCAGACTGAAACCGTTCGTGACTCACATCCTCGGCCAACATATCAGGCCCTAGGGACCTCAGCTTCGCAGCCAGCTTCCGCCGGCCCTGGGACCACTTCAGGGTCCCGAAGTTCCGGGTGTCATTGTAGTATATGTCCGACCCATTGTCGAGGCTCAGACACACTCTGGCGTGGTTGGAAGCACTTCTGGACCAGTGACCTGTCATGCCCAGCGTCGACCACAGGGACGAGTCACCACCGTCGAGCAGGATGTAGATGAACTTTCCGTGGCATCCAACGCCGACGACCCGCTTGGGCAGCTCAGTCACAAGCTGGGCATGACCCTCGAAAGGCTTCCTGGTGTAACGACCCGACAGGATCTGGACACCGGTGATCGTTCGATCGGTGAGAGCTCGAGCGAGCCCTTCGGCAGCTAACTTGCACTCTGCGCCCTCTGGAATTTCGCACCTCCTAATTCATATTGTATAGGAGACTCCTAATTTTACAGCATCTGCCTGATGAGTTGACGGAGCCGCCTCTCGTTGAGGCCTTGCTGACGCGTAGCTAAACTATTAGCCGCTGCCTTACGAACGCCGGGATCCTTGTCACTTGCAAGCGCTTGCAGAGTTTCGGTGGGAGTGGAGGGGTTTTTTGCTACGCCTTGACGAACGCTTTCTGTCTTGTCACTTGCAAGTGCCTGCAGAGTCTTGGCTGAAGTTAATGGGTTGAACGAGACATACGCCCGGACAAAGCCATTGGCATGAGAGGCAAGCGCTTGCAGAGCCTCAGCTGGAGTTGATGGATTACCTGCGACATTTAGGAGGACGCTAGCTTCATCGTGGTTGGCAAGCGCCCGGAGGGTCTCAGCTGGAGTTGATGGGTTTTTTGCTATGCCCCCGAGAACTCTGATGTTCTTATTACTTCCAAGCGCCCGGAGGGTCTCAGATGGAGTTGATGGGTTTTTTGCTACTCCTATGCGAACGTCAAGCAAATCGTCAGGATCACTTCCAAGCTCTTGCAAAGTCTCAGCTGGAGTTGATGGGTTATTTGCTACTAATATGCGAAGCTCAATCCCGATCCGGGTGAGCGCTTGCAGAGCCTCAGCTGGAGTTGATGGGTTGGACGCTACTTTTCTGAGAATTTTTATGTCATTTTTATTATTATCAACAAGCTCTTGTAGCGTTTTAGCTGGAGTTGATGGGTTGGACACTAAGCCCATGCGAATCTCGGAGTCCAGATCGCGGGCAAGCGCTTGCAGAGCCTCAGCTGGAGTTGATGCGTTTGACGCGACGACTCTGCGAACTTTGACGTCTTTGTCGCTGCTTAAAAATGCCAGAACTTCAGGACTAATATCAGGCTCTTTGATAACCATCCTGACGATGTCTGCAGCTTCATCCTTGGAGAGACTCTTGATCAGGTAGTTGAGATCTTTAAGGCTTTTCGCTGCGGCGACTATCTTCGAGCGGGCGGGGTGCGCTCCGCCGAGGCTCTCGTTCTTCTCCGCCAAAACGCTCATGATCTCATCATGATCTGGGCCAAGCGCCGCCTTTAACCTCTGATCTGTGAGACCGGAGTTTGATCGATCAACCGAGACGCCACCGTCCTCACCTTCCAGTACGGGTTCACCATTGACGAACCCGACGGAGAGCCAGTCTAGAACCTGAGTTGGGTTATCCTTGATGACGTAGAAGAGCGTCATATCGGCGCCAGGTCGACCGACGTAGTTGTAGAAGAGGTTCGACCCTGCAGTACGAGCTGTGCACCAGACTGTCTTGGGCTTGCGGGTGATAGGATCGTAACCGGCGATCTTACAGCTCTTCTCCCGGGTCGTCGGCATCCAGAGGTTCCAGGGTCCGACCTTACCGACTCTGTCACTCTCGATGTCCTCGGCTTCATCGACCTCAAACCGCTGCTTCTTCCTCTCCGAGAGACTGAGAATCAGCTCCATCTCATCGATCGTCATAGACATCGTGTCCGCGGGAGAGCTCCAGCTTCGATCCGCTGGTGGGAACTGGGCGTCAACAGCTTCTTTAAACTGTACGTTTGCCTTGTACTTCTCACCGATTGCAGCGTCCCGCTTTGAGAAGCTTTTGATCGTGACGATCGCATCCTCAAACGGATGGATCTCCTCCGTCTTGGGTCTCTCACCAAAACGAGCGGTCAACCAGCTGATCCATTTCGGTTGGAGGCTGCTCAGGTCGTCTGCATGATCTGGGTACTTCTCAGCGAGGTAGCGCTGGTCGTCCTTGAACCCCTCAAGAAGCGCTCTCTCAACCAGCAAGCGCAGTTTCGAACGGGTCAGTGTCATGGTCTTAAGTATTGCGCCCTACAGCATTTGCCTGATCAATCGACGGAGTCGAGCCTCGTTGAGGCCCTGCTCGCGTGCAGCTAGATTATCATTTGCTGCCTTGCGAACATCTGATTCTTTGTCATTTGCAAGCGTGCGCAGAGTCTCAGTTGGAGT
>Ga0181349_1000363_pt1 | contig 19333 bp, 13 predicted proteins | sample Su13VDMM110SD_FD_130106 | JGI IMG/M metagenome (GOLD analysis project Ga0181349, IMG submission 130106) | Freshwater viral communities from Lake Michigan, USA - Su13.VD.MM110.S.D | ecosystem: Environmental > Aquatic > Freshwater > Lake | place: USA: Michigan | collected 2013-07-16 | reverse complement strand
CTGGGATGACTTTTTGTGCATATTGGATGATTCCTGGTGTATATGCTGCTGTTCTAAAGTAATATGGTGTGTATTTCTGAAATCCATAAGCACCTGTAAATCCACTTTTCTTAATCTTGGCAAGATTTGTAATTGTATTCGTCGTGTAAAGAGCTGCGAGGCTTTCTCCGTATTTAGGAGTAAAGTCTTTAGCTGCCTGCGCTGCGTCCTTAAGAAGTCTGGCTGTTGTGTTGAGATATGAATTGACATAATTGATTGAGTCGATAGTGTTTTGGCTTCCTTGCAAGATCTTGCTTAAGATCGAAGACACATAAGGATACAAGTCTTCAAGCGTTTGAGCTTCTCCAAGAACTACTCTGTTTGTCACGTTAACTTGTGTACCAATAGTGAATGTTTGGCTGCTAATTCTATCAAGATTACTTGCAAGATCTGTAAAATATGACCAATCGTTTCCAAATTCATAAAAATACGTAGATCCGTCGTTTGACGACCATGAAGACATGTCATATCTATTTCCACTAACTTCGGTTGAAAAGAACCTAAGCGTAGACATCAGAAAACAAAGTGCTCTATGGTCTCTTGTAGTTTCAAAGAATTGAACGACTGTACCGGCTCTGGAGCCAAATGAGTTACCATCGTATTGAGGATCAGGCGCATTAATATAATTTTCAACTTTCTTTGCACCGTCAAAGAAAGTGTCCCAAATCATGCCTTTGCTTGTAACAAGCAGCGAATTATAAAGATCAACCCAAGCCGATGTACCTCCGGTGCCTGACTCTTCTGAGCCCCATGGACGTGCAAGTTCAACGACATCGGCGTTTTTACCAATTGTGCTACCATTCAACATAGATACGACAGTTTGCGCACTGCCATCTTGATTGGTTAGATTGCCATCTCGATCGACTTCAAAGCCAAGATAAAGACGACTTAAGTCCTTGACGCTAGAAACAAGATTTGATCTTGTTGTGACAATAAATTCAGTTCTAAACTCTGTAGATACATAGTCATCAATATTTCTTAATCTGTCTCTATACATCAAAATTTTAATAATCAATTCAAGAAGATCTTTGTCTTCTCGTGCCTTTAAGAGCAGTGAAATGCTTTTTGCTTCATCAAGCGCAGCAGTAGATGTATTTGTCTGTTTTGATAAAATGGATTCTCGAATAAAGTCACAAAGAGTTGATAAAAAAGTTTTAACAACAGCTTCTTGATTGTTTGCAGTTAAAAGTGTTAAAAATCTGCCTGTTCGTGTTGTTATATTGTTGACTATTTGATTAAACACTTCATATCGAGATTGAAGAAGGTTTGTATTATTTGAAATAGGATGGATCAAATAAAATTGATCTGCCGTGTCAAATGAATTCAAGTATTCTTGACTAGTCAGAATATTGTCGATGTTCAATACGGTCTTGCCATCGACTTCACGATACACAAAATCATTAAACGCGCCTAATGATGGTTTGTCTTTAAGCTCTTGTGTTCTTAGTTCGTCAAGAAGATCACCAAAAATTGAATTGATATAATCGTCTATCTTAAATGAAGTAAATACTTTGCTAAATAAAGCTTCTTTAGAAAGTATCACAAGCATCTGGTCAGTCATGCTATCAAAATTAGATGCTGGAATTCCGATATTCTGGTTGTACAAGTTTAAGATAACTTCGCCAGCATTTCCATAAGAATCAGAAAAACTCAAGCCGTCAATAGAAAAAACAGGATTAGCTGAAGGTGTGCGAGTAAAAAAGCCAACTTCGGTGTATCGCAACGCATGAAGTGAATTTTTCAACATTTGTAACATGTTTGCGACATTGAGCCTTGTAGTATAAGAAAAGCCTAGAAGCTCACTTTCGAACCATTTTTTAGTTGATGAATATTCACTGATGCTTGTTCCTTTTACTCTTTGTCCTCTGAAATTTGTTGAACTCTCACTTGCTACTTCAATTTGCAATTTTGGAGCGTCTGTCATTTCCATAGAGAAAAAATCATCAATAAAGCTTAAAAATTCTGCTTTTGGCGCATACGCTTTTAATACGTTATTGTATATTTCAGTAAATTCTCTTGTAGGCGTCGTCGCTGTAATGTTTGTCTCTTGACTGTTAAATGACCCCGTCGTAGAATTTATGATCTTTGAGACTGACTTCATTGTCTCAATATTCAGATTTCTCTGTATATTGATAATCTCCTGTTCTTCATCTTTATTTCTAGCAGGTATTATCCCGAGAAGAACTGGAAATGACGAGTTTATTCCTTTTTCTTTGATAAAAATATCGTATCCAGACTCATTGCATACAAGCGCATCATCAGTGTTCAGAGTGGGTGGCGCCCGCCGGCGATTCTCTCGATTATTTGTGCGTTGTACATTGAATGTCCTGCCTGTGACTGCGTCTTTAGGCTTGACGCTATAATCTCTGCCAGTTTGAAATGTTAGATTTGGTTTCATGCGCTAAAGTCCGTTGTTATTATAACACCATAATTTGTAAATGTCTTCAAAGTGGCCTGCGCTGATTGCGTCCTTATAGTTGCTGCATAGTATTTTACGTTTTTATCTAAATCACAAATCTGCGTAACTCCTTCGCTAGACACAATCTCAAATTTAGTAACATCATCAAGGTTTACTGCTGTCCACTTTAACAAAAGACCTTCGGCTTTTCTAGACGCTGATGGTGATGAAATTGTGGGTGCTATTTTTTGATTCTTGACGATGACGTATTTTTGAATTCCTGTCTTTCCCGATTCGATGCCTGCGCTGCTCGTTTGGAGCGCAGATCCGTAGGCAAGCTGTCCCTTAGTCAAAGAATTCTTACTAAAGAATTTTTGTGTGAAGTTTCTAGGATTTACGACGTTGTTCAATGAGAGCACTTTATCGATTATAGTGTTGTTATTTTCTTGATTTCTGACATTTGTCGTTGTGAAGTCTGACGATCCACCTATTTCTTCAATTACGTCTGCTGGTGATCTAACACAAACTTCAAAACGATAGACACAGTCTGTTAAATCTTGACTTGTGACGGTGATTACTCCCGGCTTATAAAGACCGACGCTTTCTTCTGTGCCAGCTTGTAATGATACTCTAGTGACAAGTACGGCAATAAGCGGATCAATTTGTGTTGAAAGATTCTTTATTTCATTTGGAAAGATGTCACCAATTCCAAGTGCTTTTAGGTCGTTTATAACTCGAGCGGGTGCAGTAGTGCTTTTATAAGTCACGTCAATTTTAAATTGCGATGTTTCAAGATTCCGTGTATAAGTGTTTGATATATTTTCAACATTTAGACTTACAACATTGTTTAGGAACATAGGGAACACAACACAATTAGACTCAGAAGCTTTTTGCAAACCATTGCTAAATTCAAATCTTAATTTGTATTCATACGCGCGGTAAGGGATGACGCTTGTGTCTTCAAGACCTGTGCTTAATGCGCTGAGCTGGTTGGTGCTTAGTATTGTGTCAAATGTTTGATCACCTTGTGTTATGCACCTTCTTAGCAGCTTGATTCCCACGACGTCGGCAGGTATTGACGTTGCTGCAATTACGGCTTTTTGAGATGAAATTTCGATAGGGTAGATCACACACTTTCCCGTGTATTCTTGAATTTCATTAACTCTAACGGTCTTGCATTGTGAAAGTGGCGTCTTGGTAAGAAATGATACAGGTGAAACTCGATATTCACGACAGACTTGATCTGTTTCAGGTATGTCAACAAACGCTTGACCATTTCTCACTTTGGCGACAAGCGTCTTTGATTGAGTATCAAGTTGAGATTCACTTGCGCCATAAAGCGTCCGCGTTGTAACTCTAAATTGTGTTATTTTTTTATCATTCGATGCAATGAGTATCCTTCTCATATTTTTATTAACTTGCTGAGAGTTAAAAAAGAAGTCGTCGTAAGGCATCTCATATCTTTCAATGACGTCAGAATTCTCAAATCTGTATGTTGTTAAAACATCAACACTTTGAGGCTTATTTGAAGTAAAATAAGCAAAGATTGTCTTGATACCTAAACTAGGAAGTTTTACATCAAAGTCAACATAACCACGTTGGATGTCTGCGTATTCGACTGGCGTCGTCGCAATAGTCGTTCTATTCTGGCTTAGTGACGCAAGCCTTTTATTGTCAAATGTTTTAATTGCATTTAGGGCAGATGCTGTTGACGTGATATTAACGTTTTTGAACATGTTCGGTCTTACATTGACAGGAGAGTCTCCAGACAAAGTAAGGTAAAGAGGCACTTTTAGAATATCAAGTGAATTAATTTGAAATCTAACTCTGTATTTAAATACAGTTGTGTTTAATCCTGGTCTGATTATATGATCAATAATTTCGATCGGCAAAACATTATCAAAGCTAATGATAGAAGCTTCAGGAAGAACTATTTTCGCCATTTATCATTCCAAAATTACGGTAAATATGTTTGCAAATGTTGGTGACTGGTAGGAATCAATGTATACTTTTCCTAAAAAGATAACTCTTTTTGGAGGTCCATCATTCTCTCCTGGCACATCACCATAATCAACCATGTCGAGCTTTTTAATGATATTGCCATTTAACTCATAAGCTTGAATGCAAATGTCATTTGTTTGTGATGTCTCGCTAAACTGGACGACATTGACAGGACAGACAGGATCATTTGTGTTTCCGCCTGTCAACTCTCTATTAATGTCTTCAAATGTGTATGCGTCTGTCTGCTTTATGTTAGGATACCTGCCTAATGGTTTAGGCTTGTCATTTACATTTACATTAGGTGGCAAGTAAGCAAAATTAAGCGAATTTGCAAATCTTCTATGTGTAAAAAGTGAAGGAGCTTGATTAATAGTAGGTATTAATTCTTCGCCGGTTATTGGGCCTCGATTGCTATAAACATATCGAATAGCGTTAGTTGACAATAAAAATTGATCTGAGTTGTCTATAGGATCACGTGACGCAATGATGCCCTGTTTTCTAAAATTCTGTGTCGTACTTTTAATGATCCCATCTACGTATGATGCGAATAGAGAGCCTGTCGAATTTAAGACAGGAGCCTCATTGAACTTAGAAATATTACCATCAAAAACTAAAATTCTGCTCCCATCAGCGCTTGCATTGATTCCAATAGGTAAAAGATTACCATTGTCATTTGCTTCTATTGTTATTGAATCAAATGGCAAGTTTGTTGCTTCAAGGTACGGACGATTAAATGCAGAGTCTGTTGAACCTGAGATTGAACTCTTGTCGTAGAACGCACTTCGATCTGTAAAAGATGCGTATCTAACCTGGAAGTCGCCAGCAGCAAGTTGGCGTTTACCTTCCTGTGTCATCAGGACGTCTAAGATTCTCGTTTTATTGTCTAGTATTCCAGCCATGGTATGTATATCTATTTTGTGTGTTTTTATGTAGATGACAAAAGAGTAGAGGGCCTATTGAGAACGACCGTTTGAGCCCTGTATGTTGTGTTAGTTCCTGTTATAATTTCTGATCTATTTCTTGCTTCTCCATCAAAGTAAGGCAGTGAACATGTGAATGCATTGCTTAAATTAGATGATCTTGTGTTGTTTGCATCGACAAGATTGTCACTTGATTGAGAAACAAATATGCATAAGGCAGGTGAATCTATTTTTTGTGTTTTTGATGGTTTGGAAAAATCTAACAAATTAGAAGTTTTCTGGACATAACTGACATATGTTTTTTCTGAGTCTTTAGTCTGCTCCAGCATATCTCTATAGTGGCCAAAATGACTTGCTCTAAAATTTACTATGGGTGTTGTCTGTCCGGCTTTAACAAATTTCTCTGATATGCTCCTAAGCGTTGTGAATCTATTAAATGCATACTTGGGGTATGTTGTAGGCGTTGATGCTCTGCCTACATAAACTCTTCCTGCGCCAACGCCGATTGATCCTGTGTAATAACTGTCAAGATAGGATCCGGAATACAAGATTCGTTCCGCTGTTTCAAATTGATCGACTATGACTTCATGCAAGTCTTCATGTATTGCATTTGAAGTAAGATTTTGATTTAGGCTTGACAGTAGTTCTTGATTGTTTAAAATCAATGATCCATACAGAATAACTTTTGCAGGTTGCGCAGGTATTTGTAGATATGATCCTGTAATTCCAAGTGCGCTTTGATCTTGACTTGAAATAGGCAGAACAGTCGTATATGAGCTTAATGAAGTCTGACCTGCATCTATTCCAAAAACAATTTCATCATTAGGAAATAGTATGTAAGGTGTTTCACGGTAATTTTCTATTTCCGATGTTGTCTGGAAAAATTGTATGGGAGGTCCACCTGATGCCGTGTAGTAGTCATTAATCCTAACTGCTGTACTAGATTCCCACACACTTGATTTTAATGGGCGCGGGTCTATTACTAGCTTTTGATCACTAAGAGAAATCTGTGGTCTATTTTTACTATTAACACCCGTGTACGATGCTATTGTACGATTTGACACTGTTCCCACAATTGACAATGATCCTGATGTGGTATAACCTTTTGTGCCGCCTGTCCAAAAATGTTGTACTCTAACAGACTCACCTGATGATACCGGTGGTGCCTGTGATGTGATCGGAATTGGGCTAAGACCTGTCAATTGTTCATTATAGATTTTAGGTGTCATGAACATTGAAACTCTGCCTGATAGATCACTCTTTCCGTAAGTAGAAGAATTCATCATGTGATCAAATGCTTGACCAAATTCATGTTGTGGGCCGACACCTGCACTAATTGAGGCAGAATTGTAGTAACAAAATGATCCATTTGTGACAATTGATCTAATACTACTAGACACATCTTGGACTGAGTCTTTAACTTGGCTTCCAACTCTATTTTGTTTATACATAAAAAAGACATAATTTACTATGTCTCTAAAAAAACCTGCTGGGTATGGTGTTCCAGGATCTTGAACACGAATTCCTGACGTTGGAATGTCAAGATAGACTTTTTCCAAAACAAACGGGTGCTGTATGTAATCAGAGAGCTTTAAAGCCTGACTTGACGTTGCATGGTACCTTGAGGAATTTGGTGCACCAAAAAAAGCTGTAGGTGTTCCAATTTTATCATAGCCAATCAAGCTTAACTTTTCAGATTTTGCAAGTTGTCCCGACAGCGCCACGCTTGGAGACGGCATGAACTGGCACATATATTCATTGTTCTTGCCTGTTATTGCATCACCTGTTGCTTTTCTAAGCATAAAATCATATCCCGTATCTTTGCCATAAACAGGATCGGTTAGTCCTATGTCTTCCCACTTACGTGTTTTAAAATTAAAATAAGCAAATCCTGTCCCTGACTGGTTATAGAAAGTTCCAGCAGTATCGACAGCTCTACTAGCAATCATCTTAAATAACTTTTTATCTGCACTCGGTGTGATATCAATTTCAATTGCAATTTTTGTTGTAATCGGCGAGTCAAATCCAGGATAAACAGACGACGGAGTTCCTTCTCTTTGCGCTTCTGTAAAAAATGATGCAACATGACTTGATTCATTAAAGGGCGTCAAAGCTGTATTTTCAAATTTTGTGAGAAACTGGCTTGCAGGAGACGGAGTTTTTGTCAAAGACAGGGTTCCTGTCATGAAAAGCGACGAAACTGCGTCTTTAGCAGGAATATTGTAAGGCATCAATACAGTCTGTCTTGTGTAGACATTAATCTTCGAATCGTCAAACAAGACTTGAGAATTCCCAAGTCGATCACTGTCACCTGTTCTTAAAATTTGTGGATAAGCACCTGCTCTATTGTCATCTTCAACAATTTGAGCAAGAGGTGATGTGTTGAGAATCTTAGTGCTCATCGAAGTCTTCCGCCAAATGTTATCGAATCTGTGCCAAATACACAATCATAAAATGTGAAACCACTAGGAAATGTCTTTTTTGTCGTTCCGATTGAATTATACATGATTTTCTGCTTCAAGCCATTTAAATCATCTTTCTCGTTAAAGGGCGAGATAACTTCTTGAATGCTTGCAAATCCGGGAGTCGGTATGCCAAGAGTTGTTTCAACACCATCATAATATGCATCAATAACGTCAGCATTTAAATCATATGTGTCGTCTATCGGAAGTGTAGACGTAAATGTAGAAATTCCTCTTTTATTGTCAAGTGATATGTCAAATCTTGCTGTTCTTTTACCTGTGTCGGAAAATACTACGATCAGGCCATCTTGTGTATTCTCACCAAAGAATGGATCAGATTCATCAGAGACAAGACCTTCAGACAGGATCGTAGCTGCATCAACTTTACCCATTTCATCTTGAAATGCAGAAAATTCGTCAATCGAGATTTGCTGGCCAAGATCTCTCATGTCAAGTTCAGGTACCAATCTAGAATTGATTTGTGACCCTGCTAGACCTTTTGATGAGATATAAGCTTTAGTTGATTTAAAAAAGTAATTTACTAAAGTTACTTCAATCCCTTGACGCTGGTCGTCAAATAGTATTGTATCGCTTCTCGGTGCAGATGTCAAAATTTGATTTGATTTTTCAATTAGTCCGATTGATTTATCTTTAAATGGCGTCATTAGAAGCTCTTTATGTTTGCGTTAAGATTAGACTCAACTTTTTCTTCATCTTTTTTAGAGCGAGTTGCACCTAAATACTGCTGGTCAAAAAGATATCTGTGCCTGCTTCTTTCAAGTAAGTGTGATTCTATGACATAATTTACACCTAGAAAATTTGTCTTTCTAGGCAAGAGCTGTGATAGTAAAGTTGTCAATGAAGAGTCAAACCATTTAAACAATTCTAAGTAGTCTCTTACATTTATCGGTCGTGTGAGCCTATTGAAATAAACATTTGAAATTTTTTCTAAGTCAGGATAGTTCTCATTAAAAAGTAGTGATGTATAACCTAAAGCGTCATCTAACGTCTGTGTATTAGCAAAAATTCCTATCATATCTTCATTAAGAGCCTTAATAGATGAAAATTCTACAGAAAATCTGTTATCATCATTTACAGACGTATCTGGCCCTAATACATAAACAGGTGCAGGTTGGGTATATGAGTCAGTTGATAATGGGTTCAAAAGGCTTCTGACTCTAACTTTTTCATCTGTTTGCATCAGATCGATATTAGGCGAAATTCTATTAATTGAAAACGATTCATTCCTAATGACGTTTGTATTTGCCGTAAATCCTGAGCCGTGCAAGTAGTAACCATTTTGTGAAAAATCAAATAATTGTATGCTTCCACTAACATCAGAACTTGTAACACGCTGGTCAGTTGTAACATCGACTCTTAGGCGCTGAAATGTTCCTGTTGTCTCAGTATCAAAATTAAAGTTGATTTTAGGATCTTCGACGCCTAAAGAACGATAGTTTCTAAGATGCTCAAGTGATTCTACCGTGTCGAGCGCTTTTGACCAAAATCTAATAAAGCCTGTTCTACCTGTGAACTTTGTTTCTGCAGTTGCTGACGTTGAATTTAGAAATCGTGTCGCTGTATTGAGACTTTGAGATCCTATCGCGATGAATGCTCCGGACGCATTATAAGATGGGTCAATTGTCTGCCACATGTCATTTAATTTAATGCTTGAGTCGGTTTCATTGAAGTATGATGATGTGTCAAAAAATACATAAGAAACCTTGTCTTCATTATAACCACAGCGAAGATAATATGAAGACGATAAAGATGCTGTTAAGTCGCCTCTTACCCGACCAGCTGCTACATACCACTTTTCGCCATTGAACATGTTAATATCAGGTATGTTAAGTGTAAGTGTAGGTGCGGTTGTTTCTTTGCTAGATCTAACATACAAGGACAAACTACCCGTTCCAGCTGTGTAATTGTGATTATAAATTGCATTCATAACACATGCTGACTTGTTTGCGGGTGATGCTGATCCCGTTGTTTGAAGCCTGAAGATGCTTTGTGCTGCATCATGTTGTGTCGTTGTTTTAAATTTTACTATACTCTCAATTGAAAATGATCCTGACGTTAGTAGACCGTCATTTCTATTATTTGAGACACGCTGCGCTCCTTGATTGACAAAAGCTCCTGATTCCTTTGGTTCACCTGGCTCTAGTCTTGATGCTGACAGGAAAGTCGATGTGATGTGAGGAGTGTTAGATAAGAATCCTTGCGCGTCTTGTATGAGCGATGAACCTGTGTTGTTCGACAATAAATCGATTAACGTAGACGACTCTTGAGTTTGTTGGCGAAGACCTGCCAGGTCTCTCAGCGCAGGGCCGCCGTACTCTCTAATATTGAAAAAATTGTCTGGAATTATTCCTGTCGACAAGATAGCAGATTTGATTGAGGCTCGTGTACCTTTTGACAGGAGCATTGGTGTTAAATTGCCAAGTATCCTTCGCCAGATCTGGTAACGAACTTGATCAAGAGATTTTTGTGATATGCTATAATCATTTCCCAGTGTCTGTCCATAGAAAAATTGATCGGGTGTCGCATTGCTAAAAAAGTTAGGAAGATTAAAACCATAATAGCTAGCAATGTAAGGTAAGAATTTATCTATTGCAGATTGGGGATCATCTAATTCGACATATGTTGAATTGACAAAATAGTCAATAAAAAGTTTTAATTCATCAAAATATTTTGCGTATGTCAAGAGAAGAGAAATTAGCTGTTGTGGCTTGTTTAAAATACCTGTTCCTGGGATTGAAACAGCTGTATATGTGTCGCCAAGATTCTGGTCAACTTTGAGTAGACCTTCACTAACTGCACCTTGCGTCAGGTAGTGTGGAGGAACTAACTTATAGATGAGATTAGGATTGTCATTATCATATGATGATGCGTCTTCTAAGAGAGCAGAATTTAAGCTTATGACGCTTTCATAACCTGCGAATAAGACGGGTGAATAATTGACATTTTCATATAACAGAGGACCTATGATTGATCCTGTCAATCTATTTTTAGAATTGTAATTGCTAATGTAAGAATGAAGCTGGTTACCAGAAGAATCTAAAGCAACATTATTACCTTCATATGATCCGGATGGTTCATTAAACTTAAAGTACGCAAGTAAGTTTTCATTATCTGGATAGACTTCACGTTGATAAAATTTTCTGAGTTGTTCTGTAGTACGTTGCGATTTAAAGTATCTTACTTCGTCAATTGATCCAGAGAATCTGGACGCTGGTGCAAACACATAGTCAAAAGTGCTGTGGGTGCTTCCTGAACCGATGAACATTGAAGTTCCATCGAAGGACAATGTTCCAAAATCTTGAGTATCATCTGATTCGTATGACCTTCGCTGGTCCACGTAGAGAATTGCCTTTTTAGCACCATTGACTTCTTCTAACTGCGCGCTAAAATGAACCCATTGGTTTTTTGATATGGTGCCCGATGCTACTAAATATGACTCTGACGCTGAAGATATGAGACACACAAGCTTGCATTCAGTTGTTGAAGCAGATTGCGACAAGCCAATTGTCATGCCTGCAGATGTTCCTAATCTCTGAATTAACACTTGATTGTCATTTAATGTGTCTGGAATTCTTATAGACATTTCTATCGAAAAAGGTGACGATCCTGGATCGAGAACTGCTGCACCATAATCAACGCTATTAATACTTGGAAAATTTAATGATTTTCCATCTCTAACTGTAATGTATGAATCATTTGAAAAATTCAAATAACCAACATTCTTAGGAAAATTATCAAAAACGTATTTCTCAAATCCTGTTAGGTCATCAAGGAATTTCTCAATTGCTGACCTGTCGTTATCAAATGGAAAGTGATTAATGATCTCATCAAATGCAACATCAACTTTTCCTCGTGCTGAGTTGAAGAAAGTGTGATTTTCAAATTTAGTATAATCTATCGGCAACTCTTGTGTTGAGCGCAGACCCGACCCCGGCGGGTCATATCTAAACGATGTTGATGCAACTAGGTCTTGAAATAGAATTTTATTATTATCAACATCTTTAAACACGGACGAATTTTTAGACTTTCCGCTCGTAAATGCGGACTCAAAGCTAGGCCGCGTTCCTGTCCTAGATCTCATGTGTCACTCAACTCTAAATTTTGCGGCAACATCGTTAATAACAATGTCCAACCCTTTATTAACTATCATAAAATCAAATGTGTAAGTTCTTCCTCTTGGAAGTGATGACATAAAAAAGTCAAAATAGTGAGAATTTGTATCGTTTGACGTCTTTGTTGCAGGATCATCAAATGGGATTATAACTTCACCGCTCTCAAAGTCTCTGATCCTATAAAGGCATTTATCTACGATTATTCCTGTATTTTCAATAGGTAATTTCTTATAAACTACAGAAGCATTAAAATCTTCGATAAAGAGGCGGAATCTAAAGCTCTCAGTATCCTTATACGCGGATCTCATATTTGTGATATTGATAAAGTATCTCTCAGGTGTCTGGATGAAAGAACTGCGCTGGGTAGGTCTTACGTTAAACGATCCTGAATAGAATGTGACAGTGAGATCATTTGACTTCCACATTTCATTAAAAGTCATATCTTCTGTTTGACTAACATTGCCTGATATTGACGTATTAAATGAGCTTAATGCAAATGATGATGAATAGACGCCTACTTGATAGCTATTTCCTATCTTGTATTGCGAAACATTAAACGTTTGATTGAAAGTTCCAGAATATATTTGAAGCTTCATGCAATTATCACCTGCAATTGGTGTTGCTGCAGAGCCTGACAAGATGCTGCTTGGGTAGCCTCGCGCGTAGTTATTTAAAAATAATGAGCCTGTTATGTCAAAAAAGAAGAGATTATGATCATCTGAAATGACATCGTCATATGTGACAATAAGCTTTGGGCGCTTGGAAGTGTCTGTCGTGTTTCTTGATGCAAATCTTTTGACGAAACGTGTTTTTGTATCTGCCTCTTGAGAATCAACAAATGATATTCTAAAACCGCAGTCTGGTATTAAGTTTGCAATAGTTCCTGAAATAATTTTTGTTACATCGACATAAAGATCTTCAGACCCTAATGGAAATGATTGTGTGACAAAAAGATCGACGATTCCAAGACCATTATTTAAATTTCCGGAAGCAATCACATCGATATCATTGCTTCTTAACAGACCTTTTGAGTTTGCGCCCGTTACATTCCATATGGAAGTTGTATTAATAACTGATGCTGTGACAAAGTTACACGCATCAACATCATCAAATCTTACTACGTCTTTTCCTTTTCCTTCATCAAATGATTTTGACAACGGATAAACGGCAAGAGTGAAATTGTTAGGTGTTGTCTGTCCACCATAAATATCAGAAAGCTTCAAATAACACTTAAATGATGTGTTAGAAATATCGAGAGTTGTTGCCGTCATCTCTCTAATCGGAGTCAAATCGAAATAGATCAATCCGCGAGAAAGCTCTATTGGATATGTCTCATTATGAAATGTATTTTCATCATATAGTTTAAAAATGTCTATAGAACCCGCAGCACCCGTGTTCGCGTCGGTAACACGAATTTGACCGACGATTTTATTAGTGATGTATGCGTCTTTTGATGCTTGAAGTATTCTATACATAATAACTCACAATGCGTTACCAATTATGTCATAATCTGGGTACTTTAATTCGAATATTGCGCCTGCAGGTGGTGTTATCATTCCTCTAGCTGTGTTGGCTGTAAGATTGTATCTTGCTTGTGAATAATTTCTTCCAGACGCATTGCCCGACAGATTTGAGAAATTATAACGCTCAAGAGAGATAACGCCGTCTTGATTAAGTATAAGATTGACTAAATCACTAACAATAATGGGTTGGTCTATTTGAAAATTCTTAATATTAAGATAATTTTCAATTTTCTTATTAATAGATGACAATGTCGTTGCCTTATTCACATTATTATCAATGACAACAGAATATGTCAACTTAAAATTGATAATTTGTGAATCTAAGATGTCATAAGCATCTGATGTCAATCTAAACTCGTTTAGATATTTTGCAAGATTTGTTTTAAGCGAATCGGGAGATATGACAAGTTTTCCATCACCATCACGACTAATGATGTACAAAAGTGTGCTTAAGGGATTTGTAGGATTTGATTGTGTTCCTACACGATACACTCTGCCAAAGCTCGGCGGCATAGAATAAATTCTTGCGATTAGATCAGCCTTGGTTACGACTCTTGATTGAGCATTTCTAAAATTGATTGCAATGTTTCTAAACTCTTCTTGAGTGGGTATGTTCTCTCCGCCAACAGCAACACTGGTATTATTAACTTCAACGGACGAACGTATCGAATTAATCTTTACTTGTGGAACATTAAGTGGAAATTTTGTGTTTAGTGATGTAACTGATCTGATAGTTCTTGGTCCAACATTATGATTTAATCCGCCACCTGCTCGATATCTAATTGTGATGGTCGTATTTACGGGTGACACTCCTAAGCTATTGGAACCCAATAAAGAATTGGGATCTATGGCAATTTTAGTAAATGTCTTTCTATCTCCGTAAAGCGGTAACGACACTTCGCTCGGATCGGGTATGATATCATCATCAATGGAGTCCGCTCTCCCAGAACCAAAGATCAAAGTCGTGCTTGCAGTATTTAATGAAGTCCGTGTTATGAATCGATAAGGCGCAGGAACAACATACATGTTGTCAGGAACTTGTGAAGAATCTTCTTTGGTATTTGTAACACGCTTGTAAACAACGTCATTACTCAACGTATCAACCTCATAATACTCATTAAGTTCTGTGTCTGTCACCCTAATCACCTCAGACACATTACTTTTTGATAGATTGATTGTCCTAAACGGAACAAATGTATTAGGTATTGCGAATGTTTCTTCTACGGTTTCACCTGATGTGCACAGGCCTGTCAAGGTCAACTTAAAAACGCTGGGGTTGCCTGCTGCATCTGTTGAAAAAGTACTAACATTCGACTTTAATTTGTTTTTAACTCTACCAGAAAAATCAAGATCTTCTGTGAGTTCAAATGTTATTCCTGTATTTGACTGTAGCTTAGTACCTGACCTGATTACTGGTAGGTAAGAAATTTTAGGTTGATAAACACCACTTGAGATTTCTGCATCTACTTTTATTGAAAAATCAATTAAGACTCTTGAAGGCGAAGCGCCTGTTATTTTAACACCTGCAAGCCTGATTAATCTTTCAACATTATTGGGCTCAACAGCAGTTTCTATGTTAGTTTCACTAAACTGGTGGTCTGAGTAGAATGACATTACATCACCTACGTAAGAAACTAGGTCATTAAACATACCACCTAGTGACGCATCGCTAAAGTCCTGGATCTGGTCAGGATAGTATGTCCTAGCATAACGCACCAGCTCTGACTTAAAGCTTTCAAAGTCTCTGTTTAGGTACGAGCGCGTCTTTTTTTGGGCCAACGACCGTTTAAGATTGAAAGAAGACATGCTTACCCCTGTGTATTGAACGTCAATTCTATACGCTTATTTTGAACGCCTAGCTTAGGAATTGAAAAATTAACAGCCACAACAATTCTAGCAAAGCCATTATTGCTAGGCTTTTGATCTGCTGTTTGAATACTGTCAATATTTATAAATGGCATATATTTTTGTGTTGTTGCAACAATCTGTGTTAGGGCTTGTTGCTCCCAATCTGGCCTTGATGATCTTTCGGTCATTAAGCTGTTAAGATTTGCTCCAAAGTCAGACAAGATCAATCTTTCTCCATGATTTGTCAACAACATGTTTCTAAAATTATCCAACATTTGCGTGTCGAGTTGCGTCGTTGTGTTATAAAGAGATCCAACTGTCTTTACTTGTGCAAGCGGCGTAGAAAGACCAAATAAACTAGGACTCACAGGTTGGATTGTATCAACGCGAGTTGTTATTATGCTCTTGCTCTTGAATTCTCGAGCAGGCTGACTGGGTGTTGTGCTTATCTCTGCCATATTACATAATTATGTCGAACTTGTGTTCTCGAATCTTTAATCGATGAACCCAGGTGTATTCAGTATTTTTGTTGATGTCGATGAGTCTGTTGCAAGACCTAAGTCAGTTGTCGTCTGGATACCTGACATGGGTGACAAGGGTGGGTATGTCGTGTTGTTTCTTGTTGCGCCACCAGGCACTGCAGTGTCTCCTCGAGTCAGAAAACGATTTAAATAATTGCCAGAAATGGCTGCGCCGCCATCTTTTCCCGTAATTATTACTTTTACTTCAGCGTTTTCTTTGATGTGCTCAACAACAGCTTCGGCAATAACTTTAAAGAATTTTTCTTTCATAACACCAGAAATTGTATTATAGTCTGCACCAAGATGTAATTTTGCTTTTTCGTCAAGCTTGTCTATGAGCTTGGCTGAGTTTAGTGGCATCTATTCACTCTTTGTTATTTTTGAACTAAATGATTTTAATTGTAATTGCGATATGAGTATATCGATAGAAGGCGTCGGCAAACCCAGACCTTTAAATAAAGCAGAAATTTCGCTAAAAGCTGCTGCAAGATTAGCTTGAAATCCTATAGAATCAATAATGACATCTGTAGCATTAGATTCTGCACCTGACGTTATAATCACGTTTGATTTATTGACGATAATTCCATTGTGATTAGATTGACTTTCTGATGTGATTTTAACATCATCTCTGGCAGAGATTCTTATATGATTTGATCTAATACCCGCTGATGGGCCTGGTGCACTTGCATTTCCGATTGCAATATTGAATTGACTATCTAGATTGTCATTCATAGAGACATAAACACTTGAGAGATCATTTAAAAGATCTATTTTTCCTTCGTTCATGTTCAATGGTGCTGTTTTATCGTTTTCTAGAAATTTTCTGCTATTGGAAAAAACACTGCTTGGACCTGTCGTCGGTGTCTGGCCGCGCCCGACGACAATGTCTATCATGCCTGCTTTGGCCTGTTTTTGTCCTAATGTACTGGCGCTTCCAAGAACGACTAAAGAGTTATTTGAACCTTCGAGCGACATATCGGGTTCGGCAGTAAAAAATCTAGGTGTCGATTCACCTTGAAATGATGCTTTATTGGATAAAGACTCATCAAAAACTTTTTGGTAATCAACTATTTGATTTGGCAATCGATTAAATGATTGTTGTATTTTTCTAGAACGTTCTCCGTCGTCTTTTAAAAAAGAGTTGACTGCGCGGGAGCTATGTGTGAAATTAGGATCATCAGCAATTCTGTCTGATGTCTTTCTTGTTAGCCAGTAACCTATAGGATGGTTATTTAACGCCCATACAACTTCACCAGCCTTTACAGGCATCTTTATATGTGAAAAAAATGGGTATAAAACAATCGCAGAAGTCGTGTTGTTATTAATAGGCAACCCGATGATTGATCCGCGCGGGATGTTTTGTAATCTTGAATCAGCATCAGGCAAAACAAATCCTGTCGTGTCTTTAAGGTGCTGTGTATAAGCTAAAACGCTGTCTTCTGACTGGAATGGCATGTCGATATAGTCAATCACAATAACAGGAATGATTGACGACATTACTTGCGCGTTATCAAGATCACCTCTTGTCACTCGACATCCTCAAAGCCGGAGATTTTATCAAATATTGAATTTGAATCAACTTCTTTTGCGTCTTCTTTGGCAATAAGTTCTGCAAGTTTGAGTATTTGGTCATTTGCTCTTGACATTCTCTCCAAATACTTTGCAATAACAGGACCAAGTATGTTATGATTTGCTGCGTTCCCTTTGACTTGCATAAGAGTATCAGTAAAAAGTATTGATGCATTCTCTCGATCATCAACGGCGTTATTATAGATCTCAGTCCATAATAATTTCTTTTTATCATCAAGATCTTTAACACTCTGAAGAAGATCTCCAAATTGCATAATCTTCTTTTCTTTTTCTTTGATCTTATCTAGCGCATCTGAGTATGCTTCTACTGACTTTTTAGACATGTTACCTCAAAAGATCTGCATCTTTGAAACTTCGCGATAATGCTTTCTAATTGAAGACATAGACGATGACAATTGTTTGGGCGTCAAATTAGTCATGTCTCTTACGTACACAAATATTGCACGCTTATTAAGGCTTTCTAGGCTGTCAATATTGTCAAAAAGCTTGATGATTGAATCCATACATACTCTATCATTCTCACAAGCAAGTCTTATTTTAACTTTTTGAAGAATATCACCAATTTTTTGAACTGTCTCATTATATTGTGTTTCTGTCGTCATAAGAGGATCATGTTTATAGATATCGAAAGGCACAAGCTCGATCTTAGACATAATTCCGCTGTCTTCCATGCTAATATGTCTGTTAACCTGCTTTTGTCTTTGTCTACTTTTGACAATGATCCAATTCTTGGCAACAACGTTAAAGTAACTAAATGCTTTAGTTCCTCGTGAGGCATCAAATTTCTTCAATGTTTCATATAGAAAAGTTATACAATCATTCTTGAAATCATCTGACGATATAGTCGCAGTTGTTCCATGAATATATACAAGATTCTCTACGAGCTTACTAAAAGCAGGAAGTATGATTTTAACATAAATTTGCTCTTTGGCCTTGTTATCTTCTTCTCCCTGAAAACGCACGATTGCTTCGTGCGTGTCTGAGTTGAAGTAGTACTTCAGGTCATTCTTCTTAGCTACTTTTTTTGTTTTGACTGTCTTTTTTGTCATCTACCTCTAACTCTTGAATACTTGAAAGTTGGTTAGCGACATACAGTACAGCATCACGTGATGTTCTAATGTCTTCAATGACCTGTCTAACTTCTAGAGAGTCAAAAAACACAGGCTTTTCGAGAACTTCAGACATTGTCTTGAATCTTTCATCAAGAACATCAAGCGATTCTTCTATTGCATCTTGCAAGAGTAAGACTGTTCGACCTAGTCTGTATGCGTGGTAAGCAAAAAAAGAAGTTGCAGATAGCAAAACCATCGATAGAATAACTAGAAAAACTATCATAGTATGCCACTCATTGCTGTCTCATATATCTTTTCAATGTGTTGACGTGAAAATTTTTCTTTACACTTGTCAGAAAGCTCCAATGCCCATTGTTTTGGAACGGTATAACTTGTCCTAAATTTTAGCAATCGCTTCTTAAAATCTTCTTCTTTTGGATTTGACCACTTTGAATTTTCGACAAAGATACGCTTATCTATCTTAACGTCTGGGATTTTTAGCATGTCATAATCTACTGCGATAAACTTACCAAGTTTCATAAAATCTAAGTGGCCTGACCAGTTGGTTGTTATGACTGGGATTTGAGCAATTGAAGCATCTAAAATAGGCAATCCGAATCCTTCGCCGCGTGTCAGGCTTATAAAGCATTTAATTGATGGGTGTCGATAAAGAGAAGAGATCTCATGGTCGGTCATATTTCCATGCAAAACATGTATTCTAGGATAAGGTCCTGTCCTGAATGTATTTATACATGAATTGATGATATGATATACGTTCATTCTGTCAATATGTGTCCCTCTTCCCAGGTTTGTCTTTAGAATTAATCCAACGTCTTTATCGTCTTT
>Ga0181349_1000362_pt1 | contig 19397 bp, 15 predicted proteins | sample Su13VDMM110SD_FD_130106 | JGI IMG/M metagenome (GOLD analysis project Ga0181349, IMG submission 130106) | Freshwater viral communities from Lake Michigan, USA - Su13.VD.MM110.S.D | ecosystem: Environmental > Aquatic > Freshwater > Lake | place: USA: Michigan | collected 2013-07-16 | reverse complement strand
TAGTTCACCGTATGCACGGTGAACAAAAAACGCCATTATCTGAGTATAGCAGTCATCTATCATAATGAGATTGTTGTTTCCAACGCGGAGGCGGTTGACCGGTACCCCCTACTCAAGCTTCACATATCAACGGAACCCTAGTGACCCGATAATAAATCCAAGTCCTATAAGCTGGGGTTGTATCTTTTTCACATCTCCCCGACCATTTGTTGCCTTAAGTTAGCAATTGCCTTTGACGCCCAAGTCCAGACCGGGTATCTCACCGTTCTTCAATGGGGTTGAGTCAAACACTCAACACAGAGTCGTAATTGTTGCCTGTTAAATTTTGTTTATGATGTGTGAGCCATGCACACGAACTTGAATATGGCCGTTGTAATAATCTTGTGATTCTAATACTTGTCTTGCAAATTGTTCTCTTGCTTCAACATAACTACATTCAGATTTTGATCCGCAGTAATAAAGTATTTCTCTGGTGAAGTTTTTGGTGCCTAGTTTTTCGATGTCCGAAGTCAATTCTGGGCTTGACCCATAGTACTCTCTCCAGTCTGAGTCGACTTTTGATCGTATCTTTTTCTTCTTCTTTGTGCCGTTCTTTTGTATTACAGTTTTGTAAGTTGTTTTACTAAATTTTGCTAATTTTTTGCCTATGTACTTGCGTCCAGTGAGAGTGTTCGTGATCAAATAAACAAACCCAACACATTCTTCGGGTAACGTCTCAATTGGGGTATCTTGATATAGCCATGACATGAATTATTAGTTATCATTGTTTGCGCCCAATGTTGATAAAACATGATTAAAAAATTTTTCATAGATCTCATTGCTAGTGGATTTATCTAGGTGTAATGTGTCACTAATATACGGATTGCCTAACAGCGCCTGTTCAAACATTTGTTTATTTTCAACCGCTGCAACAAACGACTCTTTGCTTATTTTTAAAATCTTTCGATGATATTCAATCGAGGTGTAAGGGCCATTGCCCACTGTGTATACTGATTTATATTTACTTAAATCCTCGCCAATAAAATCAATCAATGACTCGCGCCCCACTGGATTAGAAGTCCATGCTGAACAAATATAATGTTGGTGCTCGACTAATATGTGTTTTAGCATATTCATTTGTGCTTTTAGAATAGATTCAAGGTATAGTGTTAAATTTTCCTGAGGGTATGCTAATTTACATTCATTTTTAAAATCGCGTCCAACCTCTGACAATCCAATGCACACCCATGGTTTTATGTTGTATTTTTTAAGTTCAGATAATGCTGTTTTTGTGCGAGAAATAATACTCATATTACTGCAGCCAGGCACTGAATGATTTATAACAAAAATATTTTTAAATAACGGATGATCGCTGCAGGCTACCCTGTTAGTAAAATGCGATAACCAACTGTCGCCGTTAATATAAAAAACTTGCAAAGGGTTAGTTGTCACTATCATTTTGGTTGTCCGGTAAATTTTGATATAGCCATGTCATGTGTTGTATACGATTTATCCTTACTGTATAGTTATCTCCATTACCAAGAAGTTGCGTATTTCTCGTCTACCACTGAAGTTTTGCACTTTGTTTGACATTCCTGCCACTTGAATGTTTGAAATTCTGTGGACCAAAAGGTATCCGCAAGCACATCAGTTAATGTTTTGTTGTGTAAATTAAAGTTGTTTGCCAGTTGCTGCCAGTCTGAATTGTGGGTGTATCTGTTTGCCACCCAACAGCAGGGAAATAACCTGCCGCGAGCATCAATGTACAGCCCTTTGTTGCCTATCTTGCACAATGGAGTAATACCGTTGTGACTTTGTGTTTGTTTGAATAATTGTATGTTTGTTTTGGAAACGGGGTCCTCTTCCCCGTGTGGAGTAAATGCTGTTGCCTCACGTTCAAAACGTTGTGTACTGCTAATGTATTTTACACTGGGTTGCAGTGCATCGTCGATGCCATACGAAGGATACACACTGCCAAATTTGGTACTCTTGGTCAACTGAAACCGGTCAACACCAATGGTGTGTGCAAACTCTTTCATGGAGTCTAGTTGCTCTTCGTTAAATTTGAATGCAATGGCAGCCCACACGATCTTACAACTACTCGATGCTCGCAAAGTTTTTATGCCACTGACAATACTGAGGTAATCACTGTTGACACGATACACGTTATTACTATCATTGTCATATCCGTCTACACTAAAATGCACACTGTCGTTGGAATCTAATGCGTGTCCTAATTCTGCCCACCATAAGATTTTTTTGTGCGAGCCGTTTGTGATAATCACAATCTCTACAGGCTTAACACTCTTGATATATTCTATCACAGGAATTAGATCGTGTGCATAGATTGGATCGCCGTCGTCGCCGCAGAATGTAATCTTCTCTACATTTGCTTGCACAAATTCTGGTGTAAAGTTACGTTTGAAGAATTTTAGATCTAGTTCTGTGTTAACCAAACCATCGGGTACTTCCTGTCGAGCACAGCGTGGACACCGCAAGGTACACTTGCTAGATATTTCAATATGAAAATGCCAGGTAGCTAACATTATGCCAGTTCTACATCTGTATTATAACTAGTAAAGCCATTCTCTTTAACTACCTTAAGAATGTTCTCCACTCGTCCTGCAAGTTCATCTCTATGACTCACAAGCCAAATTGATTTATGACGCTCACGACTCATCTTTTTAAGCAATGCTAGTGCATTCTCTACACCTTGTGTGTCTAGGCCGTTGTCAATGAGTTCGTCGATAAACAACAAGTTGATCGGAGAGTATAAACTTTCCCATACGTCACGGAATGCCCAACTCATGCTCAAGATCAATCGATTGCGCTCGCCACGACTCAAATTATCAAAGTCTAGTTCACGACCTAGTTCTTCAATCATCACACTCAGATCGTTTTGAAACTTCACAGTGTGTGGCAATCCAATGCGATCCAGATAATGTGTGAGTCGTGCGTTTAAATAACTCAGATTCTGATCAATGATCTTCTTACGCACAAAAGAATCTTTACTTGTTAACAGTTTGAGCAAGAAGTCTTGATGTTCTTGTAATCTTGTGAGGTTGTTGAGTGCATCGTAACTCACAGTTTGCAATGCTTGTTGTTGCATTTCAACAATCTGTTCTGTGTACGGATCCTTCTCTTCGCCTTTGGTAGCAATCTGTGTCAGCAAGGTGTTCATACGACTGCGATGGTCAACTGCCTGTGCTTCTGTATCGTAATGCGTAACAGGTTGTGCGCCAACTTCTACAGGTGTATGCTCTGCCAGTTGTTCGGCATAGGGATCTGTTTCCGCACGTTTGGCATCAATCTTGTGCTGAATGTTTTCCAGATCACCGGAATGACGAATGGCTTGTGTTTCTGTATCGTAGTGTGTGGTGGGTTTTGTGCCCAGCGCACCCAATGCAGCCAATGCATCAGTATTTTCCATCCACTGACCATTGGTAGCTAATGCCTGTAATGCGGCTTCTTGCAAGGCCTTCTCTTTTGTGCCCAATACTGTTTCGTGATTGGCGTCATGAAAGTCTTGACCACAAGCATAGCACTTGTGATTTTTTAATTCTTCAATTTCGGCTCGTAGTTTATCAATTGTTTTTTGTTCTTTTGTTTCGTCAGCAACACACCTGGCAATCAGCTTCTCAAGGTCCACAATGTCTTTGGCTCGTTGTGTATAAGCGGCCAAGTCCGCATGTGCCTGTAGTTCTGCTGTGATATCAATATGGCTGAGAATGTTGAGAGTTGATTCTAACTCGCCGATGTCTCGGTGTTGTTTTTGTTTCCAAGCAGTTTGACGGCTAACTAGCGCAGTATACGCATCCTGCTGTTGTTTTCTTGTGGTCCACACAGCTAGATCTTTATGAGCTAGCAATTCTACTTCGATGTCGATCTTGGCAAGATCATTATATTGTGCCACAAGATATGCCACATCACTGTCGTACTTTTTCTGCCAAAGCACTTGCCTACGTCGTAGACTTTCGATCTGTTCTTCGATACGTTTGTTGGCTTCTTGCTCAGCACGGATACGAAATTCTTCTTGTGAAATGTTGTCTTTGGTCTGCCGGTTGAGTTCTTTGATAGCATCTGCCCGTTCGCTCAGCAAGGTAATACCCAACAACTGTTCAATGATGTTGCGTTGGTCATTGGCTTTCAAACTTAGGAACGGTTCGGTATAGGTATTCAATGCCAACACATGTTTGAACATGTCGTGACTCATATTCATTACACGTTCGATTGCATCCTGTGTTTCGCGACTGTCACCCTGTGCTTCATCTGTAGATACTTGTGCTTCATTGTTGACATAGAATCGCAATACATTGGGTTTACGCCCACGTTCAATCTTGTACTCTTGCCCGTTGATAACAAAGTCCAAACTCACAAGCATGTTCTTGCCGTTGGTCTTGTTCACAAGATTATCCTTGCGAATATTGCTCAACGCTTGTCCGTACAATGCATAACTTAATGCATTGATAATTGTGGTCTTGCCTGTTCCGTTGCGTGATCCATCGCCGCCTAGATCTAAGTTTTCGCCAAGTACAAGTGTTAAGTCGGTTCGATCAAAGTCAATGCCTTGTGTAGCATTGCCTATACTCATAAAGTTTTTAACAGTTAAATTTTTAATATGGATCATAGATTTTGATAGATCTTTAACAACAGTTTTGGATCGTAGAATTCAGATTCAATGTTTGTAAGCTGGTCTGTGACAATTTGATCCACTGATTCAAACTTTACTTCTCCTGGTGCCATGTCTGTGTCAACTCCGGCATTTTTATTTGGGATAAGAGCCATTTCTCTTAATCCATAGTCTTTAATATAAGTTTCTTTGATGAAATTGGCTTCTTCGTAAGAAATCTCAATGTCTAATTGTACACGAACATGCATGTCTTTTGCAAGTAGTGTGGCAGCATTGTCAATTACGTTGCTCAAGCCTAACACACGATATCTTGGTTGCGCAGGCCAAGCATGGTACACAGGATCTTGTCCCCACTCTAACACTGTCATGCCACGTTCGTCGTCACCGGCGTCAGCATAGTTGTGCGGAAAACAATTGCCAATGTAGGTGATGTTTTTTTTGGTCTGCCGTTTGTGAAAGTGTCCGGTAAACACATGTTCAAAGTTGTTGAAGTCTTCTCTGCGAATCTCTCCATGGTCCGGCATTTCTACCATGGCATTCATAAGGTAGCCAGGCAGTTCAAAGTGCCCAAACATGTACTTGCCTGTTAGTTTAGGTATGCGCTTATGGTCATCACCACACAGCCAAGGAGCAATGACCACATCGCCAATGGTGGTCCAATCATTGCATATTTCAATATTGGGCAGGTGCTTGGCCCATTCCACACTCTGTATGTCTCGTTTGTCTCGATAGTACAAGTCGTGATTGCCGGGAATAAAATACACACGTTCAAAGTTAGCATTCATGTGCTCCAGTGCTTGCAAACTGTAGTTTAGTGTGACAATGTTCAGGCTTGATCGATTGTTGTGCCAGTCGCCCAGGAACAAACAGGTCTCGCAACCTTCTGCCCGTGCCTTGGCAGTGGCCCACTTGACAAAAGCCAAACAGTCTTCGTTGTGCAAGGTGCTGTTTGACTTGAGTCCAAAGTGAATGTCAGTAAAGATTGCGGCTTTTTTAAATAAATTGGACATAGTTATATAAGGTAATACCAACTATTATTGTACTACCTGTGCGGCTGAGAAACAACCGTTATGGCAAGACTCAAACGGTATTGGCCGGATCAGATTCAGCCTCTTCCACCGGCTTGTCAACAATGTATGTGGTAATGGTAACAGGTCCACTTAATGCGGCCATACTGGCCTTTCCGGCATTTTGTCTGGTCCATGACGGGCTGAGTCCGTTGATCTCTAGTATGTCATCACGGATGTTTTGACTTTTCTTTTCTAAATTAAGGATGCGAGTAAAACTGTTAGTGATAGCGGCAGTATAATACGCAAAAGGGTTCTGCGATTTTGATTCATCAAACTGTAGTCCAATCTGACTGAGTTGTAGCAAGGCCTGTCCTCGCATTTCTTCATTGTAGGTGTATCCACGCCAATTACTCCTGGTAGCATATCTTTCGCACAGCTTCATAAACATGTGTGCCAACTTACGTGTCATGTCGCCGTGATCTCGACTGAAATAGCCGGTTTCTAAGTCACCCTGCCAGTGACTGCGACCCACACGGACTCGTTCTTTATTTGCATCCAGTCGCCAGTGTTCAAATGGCGGGAAGTTCAGTCGCTGACGTACCGGGTTCAGCACCACGTCATCCAGCAGTTCGTCCAGGGAATCGTCGATGGGCTCGTCTTCGAACTCCAGTAGATCTTCAATTTTTTGTTTTTTCTTCTGTGCGGATTTGGGAATCTTTTTCTCGGCCATTGGGATATGATCCCAACACGTGATACGGAATACCAGATCTGTATTGGGAATCTTAACAGGGTCCACGATAGTGCCTTCGCGCTTGAGTCGGTCAGCACGATTGCGCCGGGCTTCGGCAATGGTGCGCTGGTTGATTTTGTCCAGGCTGGGCAAAATGATGTCGTATTGGCTGTCTACTGCGGGATCTGCGTAGTAGCAGTAGGTGTTTTTACTGGCATGTATCTCTTTGAGAATGTCTCTGTTGTTGAGATAGTTTACTTTGGGTGCAGTGGGTGTTGATGATATTGATTTTGACGGATCCAGTGTGGATGCTGTTCGTTTAGATGTTGCCACAGGCAGTGTCTCCTTGTAATGTATTTATTATAACACTTTTTACTGCGTTGTCAACCTTTATCATTATATAGCCAGTTTATTTTCGCGATAAATATTGTATAGGATATTGATATGTCAAACACACAAACTGCTGAAGAATGGAAAACGGTAGCGGCCAATGCAAGTGCTCAAATAAAAGATTTAACAGCACAGCAAGCCACAGCAACTGCCAGCGAAACTGCCGCTGTGGCTGCCGCACAAGCAGAATATGATAGACTGCGAGCATTTTCTAACAATCCCAAAAACTTTGATTTAAAAACTCCTGAAGGCATAGCATCCTTTAAGGCAGCCAAGGCAGAAGCCAAATCATTTAATGATAACCAGTTAAACTCTGCACTTATAGCCGAGGAAAACGCACAGCAACAATTTACTTCTCAAATTAATCAACTACGACAAACTCAAGGTAATGCTGACCGACAAGCATCTGCAGCACTTGCAGGACCGCCACAAACATCTTCTAACACTCCGCCGGCCACTGACAAACCCAATACAGATCCTACCACAGTTACCACTACCGTAGTTCCTAATCCATCAGTGACCGACCCACCACCACCAGCAGTTGGAGATGAAGCACTGCAAGCCACAGAAGATGCACAGGCAGCAGCCTTGGCCGCACAAGAAGGCCGCGCATTTGCACCACCAGCAGTAGACCCTAATTCAGATCCCAATACAAATGTAGGCAGCGATGGACCAAGTCAGGCTGAACTGTTACGAAATCAAAATGCACAGGCATTGGCATCAGATCCCAATACAAATGTAGGCAGCGATGGACCAAGTCAGGCTGAACTGTTACGAAATCAAAATGCACAGGCATTGGCATCAGATCCCAATACAAATGTAGGCAGCGAAACTGCAAATCCTGACTTTGCGGCCAATCCTGATGAAGAGGCTGAACGCACCAATCTCAATGCTGCCATCAAGCAAGGCACACTGGACAAGGCACGAGCACAAAACACCATTGCCAACCAGCGTAGAAATCCCAACAACGGTGATTGGCGTGTGAAACTAAGATTAGCGCCCGGAGCTGATTATTTGTACAATGCCCCGGAACCTGGAATATTAAATCCGTTAAAAGGCACAGGAATAATATTTCCCTACACACCCACCATCAGCACTTCATACAAGGCCAACTATGCCAGTTATGATCTAACACATTCTAACTACAAAGGCTACTACTATCAAAGCAGTTCAGTTGAACCAGTCACACTGAGTTGTCCATTTACTGCACAAAGCACAGCGGAGGCCGAATACCTGTTGGCAGTGATACACTTTTTTAAATCAGTGACAAAAATGTTCTATGGTCAAGATCCTCAACGTGGCACACCACCTCCATTGGTGTATCTCACAGGACTGGGCGAATACCAATTCAACGAACATCCCTGTGTGGTGCAGTCTTTTACCTACGACCTGCCTGTAGATGTGGACTATATACGTGCTCGCAGTCCCAATGTCAACAACAGTAACATGCTGAACAAACGTCAAAGTACCAATCCCACAGGTCCAGGCACAACCTGGGGTAACGGCATACTGGGCAATGTACTAGGCGGAGCCATCAACCGGTTGGCCAATGCTAGATTACCCAAAGGTGGCATGAGCAAGCCACCAGCACCTGCATCGTTTGGACAGAACAGTCCAACCTATGTGCCAACAAAGATGAACATAAGCATATCACTGCTGCCGGTTCAAAGCCGCAAGCAACAGAGCCAACAGTTCAGCCTACGTCAGTATGCCAATGGTGACCTACTCAAAGGAGGATTCTGGTAATGGCAACCTACAACGCAACCAGTCCGTACTATACCACAGGGTACAGTCAGTTCTTTTTGGACACCATGGTCAACAGACCAATACCCAGTCAAAGTGATGACCTACCGTTCACAATCAATCAGACCTATCAGTATCGTCCAGACCTGTTGGCATTTGACCTGTACGACAACTCAGGACTATGGTGGGTGTTCTATCAACGCAATCCCAACACACTGACCAAACCTCCGTTGGATTTTGTGATAGATACTTTTATCTACGTGCCCAAGTTGAGCACACTGCGTTCGGTGCTGGGATTTTAAACTATGACAATTCGTGCAGAGAAACAAGCCGAACTGCTTCGCATACAGCAAGAAATTGCCAAACGGCAAACAGAACTTGCGCAACTTGAGACACAACTAGCAAACAGTCGCGCCAATCCTGCACTGGCTGATTTAATCACATCGCAAGAACGCACGGTACAACGGACCCGAGATCTAATAGCCACGTTAGAACAACGAGCAGCCGACGTTCAAGCACAGATAGCGGCCATACCGGATGAACCACCTGCACAATCAGCAGCCGCAGATGTTGCCAACAGCGCCGCTGGTGCCACACAGAATCCTGCTCCGGCTCCGGCCAGCACAGGTCGATTGACCACTACTGAAGCTGCCACCTTGGCACAGAACACCGAGACCGGAACCAACCCTCCTGTAAAGACTCTAACAGAAACACAGAGTGTTCCGCCAGCCAACACCGGCAACGATTCAGAAGGCCGACCAGGCGGCGCACCAGGTGTGGGTGCCACTGGTGAGGATGGTGTCACAGCGGCCAACACCAAACAAATTATATCAGCTGCCCAGACCAACCAATCAACATTTACACCCAGGAACAATGTGTTAGACCAGTATGCCAGTTACACCTACAACATTGGTTGGTATTTGATGACTCCAGAACAATACACTACCTTACAAAAAACCAGCAAGATAGCAGTGAGTCAGTACAACCTGTTGATACAAAGTGGTGGTGCACCGTCCACAGTTGAGGGCGTGCAACCTGACTTGAACAGCAGTGGCGCAGTGGCCGGTGTTTCAAAGTCTGCAGGAAGAAATCCATTCTTTGGCTTAGATTACTACTTTGATAATTTTGTACTAAAAAGTAAAATCACAGGCAAGGGCAGTGGCCTGGCACACAATGCTGTAGAATTAAGTTTTACAGTGACTGAAACAGCAAGTATAACACTTATCAATAACCTTGCACAAGCAGTAACAACACTATACAAAAATGACAGTATCAAGCCCATATCAGCATACTTTGCATTGGTCATACGTTTTTACGGATATGATGAAAATGGAAAAATTGTTCAGGCCAGTGACTCTGATAATAAAAGTGCTGTTGTAGAAAAAATTATACCTTTTAGGTTGAAAGACATTCAGTTCTCTGTGTCTAACAAGTTGGTTGAATATCAAATACAAGCTCAACCAGTTCCGTACCAGGTCGGGCTTGGCAGTAGTTTAGGTGTGGTTAAATCAAGTATTCAGATTTCAGGCGGCACTGTAAAAGACCTGTTGACCAAAGGAGTTGCATTAGCAGAAGTATCTCCAGCAGATGGAAGAAAAACCACTCCCACACCGGCCAAGCCAGCGGCACCAGCTGCCGCATCAACCACAACACCTCAGACTCTGGTGATCACCGGCGATGCTGGTCAAGATGTAGGTGCCGGAACTATCGGTTCACAATACGCATAACATATGGCAACATTTATTGATCCTCGACGAACTGACAGCGCAGGCGGCGGATTAAATTCTGTTGATGGTACTTCATTAAACAGTCCTCCCAAGGCCAATGCAGCCCCCAGTGTAAAGAAAAATATTGCAGTTGGGTTGATGGAATTTTTGAATAAGACCGAAGCAGATTTAGTAAAAGAAGGCGTGTTCAAAGTGGCAAACATTTATAGTGTGGAGTTTGCCCCGGCAGCACTGGGTGACGCTCGTGTTACCAAAGGTGGAAAACCCAACAAAGCAAAACTTCCAATGCAACAGGCAAAAAATCCTGCTGACAAAGTGAACCCTGAAAGCAACTCGGCTGATTATGATGTTAGAACATTTGGAATCACTGCTGGTCAACCAATTATAACTGTCTTAGATGAAATATTAAAAAACAGCACATACATTGCTGACCAGGCTGCTTATATTGTTGATGAAGTCTCTCAGGAAACAAAATCACAAAAACCCCTGGGTAATTTAATGTGGTATAAAATTTCTGTAGAAACTACACCTATTGCCTTTGACGAAAAACGTGGAGATGATGCGTATAATATCAAGTATGTAATTTCTGCATATCCTATAAACAGTATGCAAAGTGAATATTTTCCAGAGAGTAAAATACGTGGACGCCACAAAAGTTACAAGTATTGGTTCACTGGGCAAAACACATCAGTTCTAAGATTTGAACAAAAGTTCAATAGTTTATATAAAAACACATTCAACAATCCAAAAATTCTCACTGATTCCAACACAAAAAATAATAGAAACACACCCGGACGTGAATACCAGGCCGCAGTGGCTGGCAGTAGCAGTCAAGGTGCTGAAGGACTGACAAATTCAATAGGTGCATCTGCTGCCGACTATTTGTACAGTCCAACTGATATTGCCAAATGTGAGTTGACCATTGTTGGCGATCCAGCCTGGCTACAGCAAGGAGAAGCGGCCACTGGCATCAGTTCATTGAACTATAATTTTAATCCGTTTAATGCTGACGGCTCAATTAATTTTGATGCACAGCAAATTATTTTTGACCTACAATGGAATCCTGGTGTAGATTATGACTTAACAGGAACTGGACTGGCAAATCCAAATGTTTCTGGTGCAGCTCAGGCCATCTATACATACGTGGCAACAGAAGTTACTAGCAAATTTAGCAAAGGCAGATTTGAACAAGAAATTAAAGGAACGCAAGTTGATGTGTTAGTTCCAGATGCTCCTGCCAAAACTGCCACAGCGGCCGCCAAAGTAGAACGAGCCGCCACCCCACCGCCACCACCAGCTGTGCGTCCACCTGCGGTGCTGCCTCCTCCACCATTTAGCAACACCGGCGGTGGCGCAGCCACAGGAAATCCAATACTGGCACAAGGAACGCAACTAGGCAATCCTAACATTAGGCCTGGTAGTTTGCGTGAGCGTGCCGCACAGGCCAATGCTGCCAGAGCAGCTCAAACCAATGCAAATGCGGCCAACACCACATCAACCGCACCAGTACAAAAAATCAATAGAGAAACATAATGGCAGATAATATTATTAGAACCAAAGGCGTTGCGCCCAATTATAAACTTGACCGCGGCGGCATACCTTCGCAGTTTGGACCATTTGTTGGAGTGGTAAAAAATAATGTTGACCCTACCAGACAAGGGCGACTACAAGTTTACATTGAGCAATTTGGCGCAGGAGACCCTGAGAATAAAACATTATGGCGTACAGTTGGTTATGCCCCGGGATTTTATGGATCAACTCCACCAAGCTCTGGCAAGAAAGGCGACACCACTGCTGTGGGCGGATACCTTGATGGTAATCCACAAAGTTACGGCATGTGGTTTACTCCTCCGGACATTGGAGTAAGTGTGCTGTGTGTATTTGCCGGCGGCGATCCAAACTTTGGATACTACATAGGTTGCATTCCAAACGCAGGCATAACGCACATGGTTCCTGCAATCGGATCCAGCAAGGCGTTTGACTTGCAAAACAGCGATCAAAAAAGCTATTACAATGGCGCCACAGTGTTGCCAGTGACTGAAATCAATCCAAACAATTCTAAAATTGACGATAACCCACAGTTCTTTAACCAGCCAAAGCCAGTACACAGTTTTCTAGCCGCAGAAATGTTCCAACAAGGTACACTGGGTGATACACAACGTGGACCTATAGGATCAACCAGTCAGCGAGAAAGTCCCAGTGCTGTGTTTGGAGTAAGCACTCCGGGACGTGCAGTATACCAAGGCGGTATAACTGAATCTGACATTAAAAAACGCATTGCCGCTGGGTCAATCAGTGCGGCAGACGTCACTGTGATTGGACGCAAAGGTGGTCACAGCATTGTGCTGGATGATGGCAACTTGGAAGGTGACGATCAACTGGTGCGAATTCGCACTGCTGGTGGACATCAAATCACCATGAGTGACGACGGCAACTTCTTTTACATCATTCATGCCAATGGCCAAGCATGGTTAGAATTTGGGCAAGAAGGCACAATTGATGTGTACGCCACAAACTCAGTTAATGTTCGCACACAAGGCACAATTAATCTACACGCAGACAAAGATATCAATATGTTTGCCGGCGGCACAATCAATATGAAAAGCATGACCGGCACAACGCTAGAAAGTGAAAGAACAATAACCCTGGCCAGCAACACTGAAATGACTCTTTACAGCAAAGCTCGCATTGGTGTACGTGCCGACGGCAGTCTTGCAATGGTCAGCAACAACGGATCATGGAACGCAGGTGGTGCAATGGTATTGCGAGCTGGAGGAATTGATCTCAACGGCGGATCTGCTGAAAATGTAGAACCTCCTGTCAAACTAGAAAAACGCATAATGCCCGACACCGAGTTTAACAATGCCACAGGCTGGCAAATATCAGCCACAGGATTGGAAAGTATTGTGACACGAGCTCCCACACACGAACCATGGCCGTTCCACAATCAAGGTGTGGAAGTTGAAGTGGCCATGGAGGAAGGACAGCCAACCACTCCACCCAACACTCCACCATTGCCGTCGGGCTGGAGCGGAACAGTAACAGGTAGTTCAAATGGTTAAGTTTACATTTGCATTGCCAAACGGACAATTTGTCACACTTGACGGCCCTACAGGTTCTACATTGGTGCAAGCAGAGAAAATATATCTTCAACAGTTGGCCGCCGGCGCATTTATTGGGCTAAGATCAGGCGATCAATTACAGTCTCGAGAAAACACAACAATTCAATTCACTCAATCTCGTCTTGATCGTGGCACAGCAGGTGTTCCAGATACCCCGTTACTGGCAATTTATAACGGTGGCATAATATCTTCGTTGCCTGTTCTGGCCAATGTGCCCATCAACAATGGTATCACAGTGGCAGACTATGTAGGTCAATCAACTGTGACAGAAGGCATCGGTCCACTATCAACATCGCAAGTGCAGGCTGTCATGGCCGCTGTTGCGGCTAGTGTGTGCCAACCTGCTGACGTTGTGACTGATGAACTGGGTGTTGGCAAATATGGACTGAGTTCGCAACAGTTGGAAGATGCTGGATATTTAAAATGCGGCACCACTGCTAGATTTTTAGGACAAGCACAATGATTGGATTAACTGATGTGTTAAAAAGCCCCAGTGTATGGACCGGCAAAGATGGAGTGTCTGCAGTGACCGACTTGTTAAAAAATCCTCCACTACAGGATAAGATACAGTTTGGCCTAATGAAGTCTAGTTTTGACACCTTGGTCAAAACTGGAGAAATTGTAACTCCTGGCACAGATTTAAAAGCACCAACCGGCCTGTTATATAATGCGGCTGCAAATGCTGGAAAAAGTTTAATATCGCCCACTGCTGGTCTAGTAGAACTCCCTAAAGAATTGAGTAGTCTGGCTTCTGGCAGCTTATCTAGTTTAACCAGTGGGTTATCGGGCGCACTTGGCAGTGCCACTGGGGCATTGGGCGGATTGGCAGGAGGCCTGTCAGGAGCACTAGGAGGTATTACTAGTGGATTGTCGGGCGCACTAGGAGGCGCCACTGGGGCATTGGGTGGATTAGCAGGAGGACTAGGTGGTGCTACCGGAGCACTCAGTGGTATCACCAGCAATCTTGGCAGTGTTTCATCATTGGCCAATAACGGCACAGCACAACTTGGTGGACTATTAGCCAATGCTAGTAAATTTGGAGTTGGCACAGCAGTTGAATGGGCCAAAACTACATCTGGAGCCACTGGTGCAATAGCAGGAATATCTGGAGCATTATCTGGCGGTGCATCAGGTGTAGCCAATGTATTGTCTGGAGGTATTGGTGGAGCACTTGGAGGTGCCACCAGCGCATTATCCGGAGCACTTGGAGGTGCCACAGGCGCATTATCCGGAGCACTCGGAGGTGCCGCCGGAGCACTCGGAGGCGCTGCCAGTAAATTAACATCTGGGCTGACAACTCAAATGGACTCACTGGCCAAACAAGGAGAGTTTGCAGTTAATTTCAGCGACACTAAATTACCGGCCGCAGTGGCCGGCATTGTTCCGGCTGCAGGATTCAAAGGAACCATTGATAGGTCTACATTAAATGCGGCCACTGCCAAACTAGTTGGCAGTGATAAAATAGGATTGCCAGACTTCAGCCCACAAGCAGTTGACACATCTGCATTGACTGATGCCGCAAGCAAAGCCAAAGGCTTGCTGTCTGGTGGTCTAGATGCTGGCGGATTGTTGGCCAGGGCGTCTGGTGCCGGCGGCCTAGGAAGTGTAACAGCATCACTAAACGGTGCCATAAGCGGCGCCACATCTGCTCTAAGCAGTGTAACCGGCGCAGGCGGTGCCATAAGCGGTGCACTGGGTAAATTACCTTATACAGGAACAGATTCAAACACACTGCTAAGACTAGGACAATCGCCTGATCCATTGGCTGCAATCAAATCTAGATTAGGGTAAATATTACTATGACAACATTTGTAGGATTCAACACAATCAACCAGCCAAAGAAGTTTACGCTTGTGGACTTTGAACTGATCAAGCGCGACTTGTTGAATGCATTTAACATACAGCAAGGGCAATTGGTTGGCCGTCCGGGATACGGCACAGTGATTTGGAGTTATCTGTTTGAAAATCAAACACAAGACACTGAACGAGCAATACTGGCAGAAATACAACGTGTGGCCGGCCTAGACCCAAGAATCTATATTGAATCTGCTGAACTATTTCCACAAGACAACGGCATACTCATACAACTTGCAGTAAACACAGTGCCGGGACAAACAACACAGTTCTTATCACTGTTTTTTGATCAGCAAAATCAAACTGCAGGCTACGTCTAAACATAAACTGGGTGGTTTATTTTCGCCATAAATAATCTACAAGATGGATTATTATGGCAAAAACTACTAGACAAACTGCGGTATTTGGTGTTGAGGATTGGAAAAGAATCTATCAAACCTACCAAGAAGCCAACTTCCAAAGTTATGACTTTGAAACTCTTCGCAAGAGTTTTGTTGACTACATACGACTGTACTATCCAGAAACATTCAACGATTACATTGAGTCAAGTGAATTTATTGCCTTACTAGATGTGATGGCGTTTATGGGTCAAGCACTGGCCTTCCGTACTGATCTTAACACACGTGAAAATTATTTAGACACTGCTGAACGTCGTGACAGTGTGGTTAAACTTGCCAATTTGGTCAGCTACACTCCCAAGCGTAACACAGAAGCATCTGGATACCTTAAAGTATTTTCAATTCAAACCACAGAAAACATTGTGGACTACAACGGCATTAACCTGAGCAACATCACTGTTAACTGGGCTGATCCAACTAACTTTGACTGGCAAGAGCAATTCACTGCCATCTTAAATGCCGCATTAGTTAACACACAACGCACAGGCCGGCCCGGCAACAGAACCACCATTAACGGAATTCGTACAGACGAATACACAATCAACTTGTTGCCAGGCTTCTTGCCGGTGATCCCTTACAGTTCTGTTGTGGATGGCGTCAACATGCCATTTGAAGCAGTCAGTGCCACAGCCAGTGGCCGCGGCTATGTATACGAACCTAGTCCACGTCCTAACGGACAATTTAATGTGTTGTTTCGTAATGACCAACTGGGATTTGCTTCTGCCAACACCGGATTCTTTTTCTTGTTCAAACAAGGTGTGCTACAAAACCAAGATTTTAATCTGCCAGAACGAATTTCTAACCGTGCAGTCAATATCAATATTGAAGGCGTCAACAACACTGACCGTTGGCTATATCAATTAGACAACGTTGGCAACATAAGTCGTGAATGGGAGTTTGTTGAAAGTGTGTACACTGCCGCAGCCGAACAACTGACAACGCTACGATCAATATACTCAGTTACCAGCAGAGCCAATGATCAAATTACCATGAACTTTGGTGATGGTGTATTCTCAGAAATTCCTGTTGGCACTTTCCGTGCTTATGTTCGTGCATCAAACGGATTGCAGTACATTATCAATCCTGAAGAGATGCAAAATGTTTTATTGAGCATCAGTTATGTCAGCCGTACCGGACAACTAGAAACACTCACAATGACATGTGGTATCACTGAGCCAGTGAGCAATGCTCTTGCTCGTGAAACCATTGATGATATCAAGCAACGTGCACCAGCTCGGTACTACACACAGAATCGCATGGTCAATGGTGAGGACTACAACAACTTTCCGTTCACTCAGTACAATTCAATTATTAAATCTAAAGCACTGAACCGTGCGTCAATTGGCACAAGTCGATACCTTGACCTAGTTGACAACACTGGAAAATATTCAAGTACCAACACATTCTCCAGTGATGGTGCCTTGTATGAATACAATACATTGCCTACGTTCCTATTCACGTGGCTGACAACCAATGAAATTGGTGATGTTCTCACCAATCAAGTTGAAGTCAACTTGGCCAACAGTCCTGCTAAACAATTTTACTACGCTAATTTTCCTCGCCTGTCGTTGTTGCCACTGGCAGTGACCTGGAACGAAAGCACAACTCTGGCCAATGAAACAACAGGTTATTTTAAAAATTCTACAGGAAATCCTGTACCAGTTGGACAATACGCCAGCAATAACATGCAATATGTTCAAACTGGCAGTTTAATTAAGTTTGTTCCTCCTTCGGGCTATTACTTTGATGCCAATAATACATTAGTGTTGGGCACACCAACTCGAGCAGATGAAAAGTTAATAATCTGGGCGTCAGCACAGGCAATATACAATGACGGAACAAATCAAGGTCTTGGCAATTTTAGCAACGGAGTTGGACCTGTGGTGCTTAACAATTTTGTGCCCACTGGCGCAGTATGCAGTCAAGTTATTCCATTGTTTGTCACAGATCTAGGAACAGATGTGCGTAACAGTGCTGCCGCACAGATTGAATTGTATCGTAACTTTGGACTGGGTTATAATAATCTAACTAAAACCTGGTATTTAATAACTGCAAATAATCTTGCTATTGATGCTACCTGGAGCCAAACATACGAAGGTGACACCACTGGCGCAAACTTAGATGCCAGCTGGTTCTTGCAATTTATAACCGACGGCGAATCGTACACAGTTACAAGCCGTGCGCTGAACTATTATTTTGGTAGTGTGCTACAGACACGCTTCTTCTTCTACGGTGACGAACAAATTTATGATAGTCGTACCGGAACCACCATCCGTGACTTTATCAAAGTGTTAAAAACCAACAGCAGGCCAGACTCAAATTTACCGCTTGAAAGCAACGTTTCTATGCGGATCATTGACCAACCAGTGCAGCCAGACGGTTATGTCGATGACTATCAAGTGTTGGTTTCTTGGCAAGACAACGATGCCGACGGCGTGCCAGATGATCCAGACTTCTTTGACACAATTGTTGCACCCACTGTGAACCCCACAACTAAAAATGTGTTCTTTCAACAAATTGTTGACTTTGACAATCTACAACGGTACGTATTAGTAGAACCCGGAGTTATAAATTCTCAGTATGCTATCCAGAGTGACATCGAAGTGGTAAAATCACAGTACATAGTTGGACAAGTGTTCTATGCATACGGTGTTTACGATACCACAACACTGTCATACACAACATCGCCAGCATTTTATATCCTGTCGTTGACTGCCACAGGCACCACTGAACTGGTAACAACACGTGATTACATAACTCGCGTTGGCAGACAAGACCTGTTTTTTCAATACAGACACAACAGTTCGTTGACCAATCGTATTGATCCAGGATCAACCAACATCATTGATATCTACGTGGTCACACAGGCATACTACACAGCATATAGAAATTATATTGTGGATTCAACAGGAACAGTTCCAGAGCCAGACCCCCCATCTTTAGATACACTAACTACTGAGTATGCAGGACTACAAGACTATAAAATGATTTCAGACAACATGATTATTAACTCAGTTGACTTTAAACCATTGTTTGGCCTCAAGGCCGCACCAGAACTACGTGCAACTATTAAGGTGATTCGTGCTAGTGGATCCACAGCATCCGTTAGCGAAATAAAGAGTTTGGTGGTGTCCTTCATTAACAGTTATTTTGCAATTGAAAATTGGAATTTTGGCGACACGTTCTACTTCTCGGAACTATCTGGATACCTGCATCAAAACATTGGCGATGTAGTAAGTTCAGTTGTGTTGGTTCCACTGAGTCCGCAAAAGAGTTTTGGTGACTTGTACGAAATACGGTCAGCGCCTAATCAAATTTTTGTTAACGCAGCCACAGTGGCAGACATTCAGGTAATTGAAGCATTGACCAGCACAAATCTTAGAACTGCCCCTGGCAGCGGAGTAATTTAATGGCCACAGTGAGAACAGTAGATTTTCTACCAGAAATATTTCAAACCTCCACAAACAAGCAATTTTTAGCTGCCACCCTGGACCAGTTGGTTCAAGAACCGCAGTTTAAAAAGACACAAGGATATGTTGGACGACGTGTGGGACCAGGCGTAAATGCTGACGATAGATATGTTGTAGAACCTACTGAATCTCGCACAGATTATCAATTAGAACCTGGCGTTATATTCAGAAAAACTGATTCCACAGTGATCAAAGACGCAGTTACCTATCCGGGCATTACCGATGCGCTGGGCACACAAGGTGCGTTTGTTGATCAAAGCCAAAGACTCTATACCAGTGAATACTATGCCTGGGATCCGCAGATTAACTGGGACAAGTTTGTAAACTACAGCCAATACTATTGG